>Ga0206130_10004414_pt1 | contig 17415 bp, 18 predicted proteins | sample Helgoland_Spring_9_FD_148637 | JGI IMG/M metagenome (GOLD analysis project Ga0206130, IMG submission 148637) | Pelagic subsurface seawater microbial communities from Kabeltonne, Helgoland, North Sea - Helgoland_Spring_Bloom_20160512_1 | ecosystem: Environmental > Aquatic > Marine > Epipelagic ... | reverse complement strand
CACCTGACTCCATCCCGAACTCAGAAGTGAAACGATGCATCGCCGATGGTAGTGTGGGGTTTCCCCATGTGAGAGTAGGTCATCGCCAGGCTTCTAAATGTAAAAAGGGTCGCACGTAAGTGCGGCCCTTTTTTTATTTATGGGATGGTGGTCTTCTCTTGCATCGAGTTCCTCGCGTGACCGTGGTGTCCCCGATATCTCGCGACGAAAGATTATGTGCACCAAAAAAAGAGAGTCTCTTACGCTCCGAGGCGGAGTCAACTGCGTTCGCACGGAAGGTGTGGCAGTGGATGCGCCGGAACCGTCACGCATTCACTACCAGCGTCATGCTAAAGACATTGAGGTCGTCGCGGGTCCCATAGTCATCAATAAGAGTTTTATGTAACAAGTTGTTTTTTGCACTAGGGTGTTGTCTCCCAAGCTGGCTCTCTCTCCAAAAATGGGGAGCCTAACAAGAGGTTAGTCCGATCTCTACGCTGAAAAACCTAAGTAATTGTGTTCGTTGCAATACACACAAAATGCGTGAAAACCAGGAAAACGGTAGACCCTTTGTAAATAAAGTCGATGGTCTAACATGTAATACGAGCGCAACAGTACGTTTTTGGTCGTCAAGATTGTATTTGGGAGATCATGCGGTTCAAAAATTGCTCTTTGCCTCGATATTTCACTTCTCCTTTTATCGCCAAATTAGTCAAGTGGAGATCTTGGTGAGTGCTGGTGGACACGGTTTTCTCCCGCGACGAGCGAATCCCAGTCAAATTGGGTTTAATATGCACTAGCCTTATTCGACTTACGGAAGGTTTATTCCTTTAAAGGTTAAGTCAAAATGGCGTCGAATCAATTATCGTTTCTTCGGCAGGAGTAAACAAAAATGCCTTATGTAATTGGATCAGGTGGTGTGCTTTTTGAAGGCCTGTGTACGAATTATGATGAAGGAGTCATATCATGGGTAGACATAGAAGAAAAAACAATTTTTCGATGGATTCGCGGCGGCGGCACGAGTGTATATAAATATCCCCATATCCCCAGTAACATTTTTTCCATTGAAAATAACAAAGCGGTAGTATTAGACGATTTGGGGATAGCTTCTTTTTGTTTTAAAACGTGTGAACTCGTTAGGACCATAGACATGGCGCGTGAACTCCGAGGGTCAGGCCTAAGGGGCAACGACGGCGTAGCATTAGAAGGTGGCCATTACCTTGTAGGGGCGATGGACATTAGCGCTCCTGAGAGTAGAGCTGGGGCAGTGTTTGTGGTTTCTGATGCTCATGTAAAAAAGGTGGCTGAATATAACATTCCGAATTTATTTTGTAACATTGGTACGAATATACTAATCGCAGACTCACAGGAGAGAATCATATATGCTCACAATCGTGATGGTGCTGCGGGACCTGTGTGGCTAGATTCTTCTCAGGGCTCATTCATTCCCGACGGCGGGTGTTTCGGCGCTGATGGAGCTGTCTACATTGCTGATTGGGGTGGGGGGCGAATTTGCAAGCTTGACCGTCATGGCGAAACGATTGGTGAAATTTTGGTTGGGTCGCTAAAACCAACGAACTGCAAGTTTTTTGGAGCGTCGCTGGTTGTGAGTTCGGCTACGATTGGCATGAGTAAGCGTGAATTATTATCATATCAAGAATCAGGAAGCGTCATTATCCTAGGGCAAGACACATGAGCATCTTGGTCAGCGTTATTATTCGAACCCTCAACGAAGAGCGCTACTTGCCCGAACTTCTGTCTTCGATAAACACCCAAAATCAAAAAGATTTTGACGTTGAAGTAATACTGGTGGATTCTGGATCAGAGGATGGGACGCTTTCGATTGCAAAATCTCATGGGTGCCGCATCACTTATATTTCGAAGGATCAATTTAGTTTTGGGTCGTCGTTGAATCTCGGCTGTGAATTTGCGCTGGGAGAAATTCTTGTTTTTGTTAGTGGGCACTGCGTACCTGTTGATCAGACCTGGCTCGAGAAGTTAATTGGTCCTTTGCGCCAAGGGACATGCGATTACACATATGGAAGGCAGGTTGGACGTGACACTACTAAGTTCTCAGAGAACCAATTATTTGAGAAATATTTTCCTTGTGAGTCTCGCGTGCCTCAAGTTGGTTTCTTTTGCAACAATGCCAACGCCGCAATCAAAACGGAAGTCTGGAGGGCGTTTAGCTTTGATGAGTACCTAACAGGGTGCGAAGATATGGAGCTAGCAAAAAGAATTTCGCTTCACGGAGGCAGAATTGGCTATGTCAGTGATTCCACGGTATTTCACATACACGATGAGTCGTGGGCACAAGTCAGTCGCCGATACGAGCGTGAAGCAGTAGCCCTTAGCAAAATTATGCCAAGTGTTTTTTTGACAAAATGGGATGCCATAAAGTTTTTTTGGATTGCCATTGTGAAGGATCTAAAAGTGGCTGTAACAAGAGGCGTTTTACGGCGTGAATTTTTTTCCATCATTTGTTTTCGTTGGTGTCAGTATTGGGGTGGTTTTAAAGGTAGCAAATTGAATAAGGAGTTATCCCATGAACTTAAAATTAAGTATTTTTATCCCAGATTGACGAATTTAGATATAGAGGATTGATAATGCAGGAGCTACTATGAATGTTGTTGCGCTACTTCCATTTAAGGCCAATAGTACAAGAGTCCCAGGTAAAAACTTTCGGGACTTCCATGGCCGACCATTATTTCTATGGATGTTACAAAAACTACTGAACGAGCCATTAATTTCTCACGTTGTCGTGAATACAGATGCGATCGAAAGTATCCGCCGATACTCCATCGAAAATTCAGAAAATTTAATCATTCGCGAGCGAAAGCCAGAGATATGTGGCGACGAAGTTTCGATGAACGTTATTATAGAAGACGATATCGCTGCAGTTCCTGCGGACGCATACTTTATGACACATACAACCAACCCGTTGTTACATCCTCAGACGATATCAAACGCCATTGCAAAATTCAGCGAGTTAAGCGAGCTCGGAGTCGATAGTGTTTTTTCGGTTAACCGTCACCAGAGTCGTTTCTTCGATGAAAATTTGCAGCCTTTAAATCACGATCTTACGAATTTGGTTCCGACTCAAAGCCTTCCCATTATTTATGAAGAAAACTCAAATTTTTATATTTTTACAGGCTCAAGTTTCGAAAGCACCCTTAGTCGTATTGGTAGAAATCCGAGTCCTTTTATTACAGATCCTCTCGAGTCGATCGATATTGATACCGAAGAGGACTGGAGAATTGCTTGGTCTGTAGCGGGAATTAACATGAAAAGTGGTTTATTGACATGAAGGTGCTAGTTACCTGTCCACCAATGATAGAATCGTTCGCCACGGTAGCTGAAGTTTTTGAGCGAAAAGGCGTTGAAGTGACCATCCCCTCTTTTACTCAGGTGGTTTCCGAGGAGGCACTCATTTCTCTGTTGCCTCATCACGATGGATGGATTATAGGCGACGATGAAGCTAGCCGGACAGTTGTGGAGGCGGGAATATCGGGTAGATTTAAGGCGGCTGTAAAGTGGGGTGTTGGAACAGACAATATAGACTTTGCGGCTTTTGCGGACTGTGGGGTTCCAATTACAAACACGCCCAATGTTTTCGGTTCTGAAGTGGCGGATCTGGCACTAGGCTACGTCATTGCCCTTGCGCGAGAGACTTTTCAGATCGACTCGGGCGTCAGACGCGGTCAGTGGCCCAAGCCGGCAGGTATTTCGTTGGCTGATAAGACTGTTGGGCTTATCGGTTTAGGAGATGTTGGCAAGAAGTTGCTGGTGCGGCTTCGGGCTCTGGAAATGAACGTGGTTTGCTATGACCCGAGCGTTACAGTCGATGAGTGGCTCGAAGATGTTGGTACAGTGCAGGACCACTGGCCAAATCGGGTGCAGGATTTGGATTTTATTGTTGTCACTTGCTCGCTCACTAAGTCAAGTTACCACATGATTGATGCACGGATTTTTTCGCGAATGAAAGATGGTGTGAGGATAGTTAATGTTGGAAGGGGTGGAGTCATCGATGAATCATCGTTGGTCTCGGCATTGGAGTCTGGGAAGGTTTACTCTGCTGCATTAGATGTGTTTGAGTCTGAGCCCCTACCGTTGGTCTCAAGGCTGCGCGATCATTCAAAGTGCGTGTTTGGCTCTCATAACGCGTCCAATACGGTGGATGCGGTTCGCTTGGTTAATGAAAAAGCAACCAGATTATTGCTTGATTTTCTAAAGCTATGAGCCGCGTAATAGTAACTGGCTGTAGCGGCGCAATAGGGCAAGCGTTGTGTCAAACGCTCCACTCTAGTGGTTACCAGGTTGTGGGCCTTGATGTGACGGATGAGAGCCCCAACAGCGAAATTATATACGAGCGAGTGGATCTGAGCACTGCGGGCTCACCTGCCTTTGACGTCGCACTTAACCGGCTCGAGGAACTCTACGGTAATGACGTTTTCGCTCTTATAAATAATGCGGCGGTGCAGGTAACCGGTGATTTTTGCACGTTGGGTACAGAAGATTTTGTTAGATCGATTAATACGAATTTGCTCGCACCAATCTTACTGGCTAAAACATTCATTCCCAGCCTTGAACAAGCACGCGGTATACTGATAAACATCGAGACAATACACTCGCGGCTGACCAAGCCCGGCTTTTCCGCCTACTCTATTTCGAAAAGTGGCCTCTCTGGATTGACTCGTGCTTTATCTGCGGAATTTGGTCAAAAGGTTCGCATTACCGGTGTGGCGCCCGCGGCCATTAGTACAGAGATGTTGATGGATGGTTTCAAAGGTAAAGAGCATCTCGTTCGGGAACTCTCAAATTGTCATCCCACTGGCCATATAGGATCCGTTGCCGATGTTGCAAACGTTGTCTCATGGTTGCTAGCCAATGATGTTTCGTTTCTTCACGGGGCGATAATCGACTTGGCGGGTGGTATACAACACGTCTTAAACGATCCAACGAATTGATCGATCAACCTAATGGTGGTGATATCCAAATGCTCAAGTCAATATTGAAACGAATAACTCCCACATCAGTGCTACTGGCCTATCATCACTGGAAAGCGACTTCATCCACTGTGTTACAGGAAACAGAGATTGTGCGCGAGGCATTACGTGATAATGGAATTAAGCAGGGAGTATACCTCGATGTCGGTGGCCACTATGGCTTGACATGCTTACCTTATGCAAATGACAGTTTTAGGTGCTTGGTATTCGAGCCTTCGTTTGAAAATCGAAAATTTCTAAATTTAGTTGCCTCAAAACGCACCAATATAGAAGTGTATCCACTGGCTATAAGTAGTGAGAAGGGTTTTTTTGATTTCTATGAAAGTGCTGTGTCTAGTGGGATTTCGTCCTTAAACAAATTTCATGCCACGCATAAAGTTGTTGGGTCCGTTAGAACTTGTCGGCTGGACGATGTTCTGCCGACTTTGATGCCCCCGGGAGACATCGAAGTACTAAAGATTGATGTGGAAGGATATGAGTATTCAGTATTTCAAGGCTTTGAAAAAGTTTGTGAATACTCACCTAAGATTATTATCGCTGAATTCGACGATTTTAAAATTCAGGGCAAAAAAGGGGTAGCTCTGGATTTGGTCCGTTGGTTGGAAGGGCATGGCTATGATGTGTACTTTTCAGTATGGGAAAAAGCTGACAGATACGGTGGTCGGCATCAGTGGCGGCAATACACAAAGACGCCACCGCGATTTTCAGATCCGAAGGTTTGGGGGAACATCGTCGCAATACGGAGTGGACTACCAGCGCTTACTCAGACAGTTACTGATCTGTTTAACAAGCAATCATCTTAGTGAGAATTATCAGCTACGCTTCACTATCCGCAGCTAGATTCCTTGCGCCATTAATCTTACTTTATTTGGTGTCGGCGCAGGATCAGGAAGTTTTTTCTTTGTGGCAAGTAGCCTTTTTGTGGGGTACAGGCTTCTACATTATCGAAGGTGGTGTGAGCTGGTTGTGTGCTCATACTGGCAAAGCAAACGTGCACTTAGACTGGTCACACTTCACAATTGTAATTTCGTTAGCCAGTCTCCTCTGGATCTTTTTTTTCTTAGCTTATTTTCTGGTAGGGCAGAACAAGGAGCTTGGAGTATTTTTTTACACGCAGGGCCTGGTTGGAGTTGCTCGTTGCGCGCTAATTGCGCGTGCGGTCGATTTTTACTCCCGCGGTCTACCTCATCGGTTAATGTTTTCTGAATTTGTTACCGTATTAATAGCACTATCTTCTTTTGCTGTGTTGGAAAAACTTTTGCATTATCCCACCACCGTGTCGTTTGTTATTTATGATTTGGTTTATGCTGGAATGAGTTTTATATTTTCAATTCCTTATCTTGGTAAGCTGAAGTTCTTGAGCTCTAGATTGCGAATTCAGAATAATATAAACGCATTGAGACAATCAAAGCTGTTTGTCGTTTGGTCGTCGAATATACTAGCAAGCCTTGGTCTTTTTTATTTTTCAGTTTCAATATTCCCAGTGATTTTGCTATCAGAAGCGAAAAATTCGGCTATAATAATTCTTTTCTATAGTTCAATTCGTCAAATATTAAATCTATTTATGGGCGGTATCAATAGCTATCAAGACGTCATAAAGCAACTATATATTGACAAGGGCGCGATAACTTCTTTTTCTTTCTTTATTTGTTTGGCTATTTCCGTTTTGGCTTTCGTAAGTTTTTTGGTTGGATATTATGTTTTTCAGCCAAGACTCGAAGCCAGCGATGTGGCGATTTTGGGGGTTATAACGATCATCGCAGCTTTAGAGAGAATGACTGGAGCCGTCGCAGTTTTAGCAAGCATAGGTTTGCGGCCCGTAGGATGGATTGCAACCATTGTAGTTTGGATGGGTCTGCTATATTTCCCAGTCGCAAACATAGATCCGTTACGATATTGGATGTTTTTAGTCGGATTCTCATTTTTAATTGTTGTTCTAGCCGCCACTTTCATGAGCTCGAGGGGGACGCTAAGTGATTCAACGCCTTAAGAAAGCTATTTATATCTTTAATCGATTAACTCAGGTTTTTATTGGGCCACTTGTTGGGGGTCATTATAAGACATGCTTACTCGTTCCGCCGGTCGATCTTTCTGACGAGCTAGAGTTGGAGGTGAGGATGGCGTGGTACGTGCCTCGGTCTCTTGGTATTAAAGTTATGAGTGCTGTAAGTAACGGGAAGTCGGATTTGAAGCAGACTGACTTGCCGGAATGGTGTAGAACGGATATCGATCGGAACGGGTATATAGAGCGTTGCTCAGGGTCGGGTGCTCGCAAGCTCGCTAAGAAGCGATCAACACTTATTTTAATTCATAAGGTCTGTATGAAGGCGTTGCTGCAGAATATCTTCCGACTGCACAGGGTGAGAATTATCGATCGAAATTTCTATCTTTTTTCAGAGTCCCACACCAGTGCGGCGCTAGTCTATTACGATTTTTGGAGTAGATTGAAGAGAAAGCATTTAATGCGGCATTCGCTGGCTCAGATTCAGTGGGCAGCGAAAGAGAAAACTGAAAATATTGTGACACTAGTTGCCACAGGACCGAGTGCAGCCGAGCACATTGACGCTAGAGTTGCTGACAAAACCGATTGGTATATATGTAATAGTGTAGTGAAGGATCGCGCACTTGTTGAGAAATTACGGCCGAGGTTTGTTTTTGCTGGCGACAGCGCATTCCACTTTGGTACTTCTCGTTATTGCCAGGCATTTGAGTCGGATCTTGTCCATTGTTTGTCATTCGGTACAATCTACTGCCTTAATCCAGTTGGCGCAGCCCTCTTTCACGCGCAGTGGGATCTAAGGTTTCCATCATTAGTAAATAACGTCATAGCGCTTCCTGCTAAGCGCTTTGGGCGACTTCAAATGCCAACGCAACAAGAGTTTGTGACATCTGACACGCAGAACGTTATGACTAGGTACATGCTTCCTGTGGCGCAAATTTTCTATAAACATATAAGATGTGTCGGCTTTGACGGCAAGCCAGCGACAGGGGAGAGCGACTATTTCTGGAGGCACTCAGAGCGATTCCAATATGACAAAACGTCCGTTCTTAAAGCACATCCAACATTTTTTTCTGACATAGACTATGACGTTTACTATGAAACTCATACTAGAGCACTAACCGAGCGGGTTAACTTATTAAGGGAGGCCGGAAGTAACATCTCATCAGTTACGCCCACTCATCTGAAGGTTTTGAATGAAAGTTAGTTTGAATCAGTTGCTGGGGTCGTTGCTATTATTCACAAAATTTATACTGGTTCCTATTATTGGCTCTATATCAAATCTAGCTTTTCTGGCGGGGCTATTAATTGGCTCTAAGGTCCACAGAGATGTAATCTATTTTCGTGGTCACGTCGTCAACAGCATTTATTTTCTAATTTTTTTAATGCTCATCGTGCTTTCAGTTAGTAAACTGCCCGATGTTCGCGTTTTCATTTTTTTTATAACTTTCATTTTTTTTGCGGCTTTATCAATATTCCGCTTAAGCCCTGTCAGTGTTTTTCTTTTTGGTTCGGTTGTTGTTGCTGTGGCCCTGACTCTTTTAAATATAGATATACTACTGGGTTTTACCGAGTTATCCGATTTTTCCGCTCAGGCGGTGAACAACAAAAATGTTCTTGGCTATGCCGTCATCCCAAGAGTACTGCCAAATGCTACTGAGTTTTCCTTTGTTTGTGTCGTGGCGTATACAGCACTGTATTTTGTGAACATTAACACTACCCTGGGTGTGGTCTTAAAGTTATTTTTCGCAATTGCTGTGATTTTGGCCGGTAAGATAATGGACATCATGTGGCTTGCCTTACTGCCCTTTGTGGTAATGAAGGTAGCCCGAGTGTCTCGGAACACTCGAAGGTTAGTTATCGGGGGTGCATTTTTGCTTCCGATTGCTTATTTTTTGATTGTCATTGCGCAAGCTGCAGCCAGTCAGTATCTGGAATCTGAGTCGGTTTTTTCAGTCATGCAAGCGAATGGTCGGTTATTTATTTGGAGTAATAGTATCCAGCACTTCGCGAACGCGCCGGTTTTTTCGCAGCTATTTGGGCACGGCCTTTTTTATGGTTCTTTTGATGGGATTCCTGGGCTAGGTGAATTTGCTAGATTTTGGTTTGACTTGGGGGTAGATCCGTCGAGGGTATACCTGCATTCAACCGCGATTCAGATTTTAGTAGACTTTGGCCTTTTTGGTCTTATTTTTTTCTTCAGTGTTATTGTGAGTATGGCGGGTTTTGTTTCTTGGCGAGGCTTCGTGTTTTTATTACTTGTGGTCTTCTTGAGTACTACGGAAGTTCGCGCATATTTTAATTCGTGGTATAGCTTCGCTATGATTTGCATGGTGTTTTTTGATTTTGAAAACCGAGGTGTTACGCATGAATCGTCGCACCAATAATCGATATTTTGAGTTGCGTTTAACTCACGTTGAGGACGGATAGCCAGTGAGAGTACTGTTTCTAGGTTTGAGGGGCCTTCCAAATATACAAGGTGGGGTAGAGACGCATTGTGAAGAGCTTTGCAGGCGGCTGGCCGAAAACGGATTTGATGTCACGGTTTACGGGCGTAGCGGATATGTTTCCACCGGCTATTGGCGAGGCGTACGTATAATTGGACACTGGGCGCCGAAGGTAGTTGGGTTGGAAGCGGTTCTGCACACATTTTTTGGTGCATTGTATGCTGGAATTACTCGGCCGGATGTTGTTCATGTACACGCGGTAGGCCCCGCTCTATTTGTCCCTCTTCTTCGCGTCTTTGGGTTGAAAGTGGTTATCACACACCATGGCCCTGATTATGACCGGCAGAGGTGGGGTACGTTTGCAAGGTTTATTCTGCGGCTGGGGGAAAGATGTGGAGTAAGATACTCCCACCAACAGATAGTAATATCCCGAACAATTCAGGAATTGCTTACCTCGAAATATGGTGTGGACCCCTCATTAATACCCAATGGTGTAACGGTGAGAAATGGGATCCCGCCGGGCGCTGTTTTGAACCGGTTTGACGTTGAAGAGCGTAAATATATCGTAACCGTCTCGCGACTTGTACCGGAAAAGCGGCACCTCGACCTCATTGAAGGTTTCCGTAAGGCAAACCTGCCTGATGTGAAACTATTGATTATTGGTGGCGCAGATATAAACGATTCGTACGCTGATAGTGTTATGAAGGTGGAGGTCGAAAATGTTGTTTTTACGGGCCGTTTAGATGGGAGGGAGTTGATTGAAGCTTTCTCCAATGCTGCCCTTTTTGTTCTGCCGTCATCCCATGAAGGGTTGCCAATCGCGCTTCTTGAAGCATTAAGCTTTGGATTGCCCGTTGTATTAAGTAACATACCACCTCATATGGAGCTAAATCTCGGGCAAAGATGCTATTTTGAATTGGGCGATACCGACCGGTTGTGTGAGGCAATAAAGTATTGGTACCGCGAGGATGACGGGGCTAAAAGAAATCAGAGAGTTAACTGGGTTCGTGAAAAATATGACTGGGATAAGATCGCCTCAGAAGTTACGAAAGTGTATCAAGGCTTACAAATTTAGACTCAACTTAGATCGTGGAGAATCAGGATGACTTACAGTACGTATGATCCAAAATTGATGCCAACGGATATATCGATCATTACGACTTATCGCTGTCAGATGCGTTGTAAAATGTGCGATATCTGGGCAAATCCAACTGACAGAAAAAAAGAAATTACGCCCCAAGATCTTGAGAAATTACCCTCTTTCAAGTTCGTAAATATCACTGGGGGCGAGCCCTTCGTGAGGAATGATTTAGAGGAAATAGTTGAGGTGATGTATCGAAAGTCCCCTCGAATAGTGATTTCGACATCAGGCTGGCATACCAAAAAAATCATTAAGCTTGCTGAGAGATTTCCCAAAATCGGCATAAGGGTAAGCATAGAGGGCTTGCCAATTATGAACGACGACTTGCGAGGGAGAGAGGGCGGTTTTGATCGAGGGCTTCGTACCTTGCTGGCTCTGAAAGAGATGGGGGTGAAAGACATTGGATTTGGACAGACCGTTTCCAACAAAAACTCACACGACTTAATTCCGCTTTATAACCTCGCATCCAGCTTAGGGATGGAGTTTGCTACGGCAGCGTTCCACAATTCATATTACTTTCATAAAGACGATAACGTCATTCAAAATAAAGATGAGGTGATAGACAACTTTGCGGAATTAATTGAGCGGCTGTTGAAAGAGAGGAGTCCTAAGGCATGGTTCAGAGCTTTTTTTAACTTAGGCCTCATAAATTATATTAACGAAAAGCCTAGAATGCTTCCTTGTCAGGCGGGTACTAGTAATTTCTTTTTGGAGCCAAATGGAGATATCTACCCTTGCAATGGGCTTGAGGACCGCTATTGGAAAGAAAGTATGGGCAACCTTCACCATTTCGATTCCTTCGAGGAGCTTTGGTTCAGTGAACAGGCAAACAAAGTCCGCGAATTGGTTAGAACATGCCCCAAAAATTGTTGGATGGTAGGTACCGCTGCGCCGGTCATGAAACAATATATCAAACATCCTTTGAAGTGGGTGGTGAAAAATAAGCTGCGTTCGATAATGGGGAAGCCTGTTTCCATTTCCGACATCCCCGAGTACGACGTGGGGCAAAGTCCGTTGCAAGGTAACCTGCGCGGAGGCGATATAATTGAGGTGGTTAATCTGCCGTACCAAATTCAGGATCCGGTAAAACGTGAACAGGAGATAGAGACGATCGCACTCGAAAACGCCTAACAGTGACCAACATGCGTGACACCGAATAACTCATTTGGATATCTCATTAAGGTGGCGGTCGATCGCCCAGATCATCAAGTTTACCGCGCTACTTACCAATTAAAGCTAGCGGGTTGAGGTTTAGGTAGAGCACGCAGGATTTTTTTTTCACGCATTGATCCCTGCATAGCGAGCGGATGTCACCTTGAAGGTGCCTTACGCCACCCTTGATGAGCACGCCGCGCTTAGTCATCATATGCATACTGCGTGCCGGGAGCTGGCTAGGGATGAGGTCGCACCGAGTAGCACCCACTACTAGGCCTCACGGTGAAGATCACTGCGTCGACCATGGTTGGAGTTAGGAGGCCCCAAAAACTTCAGGGCCCTATTAGATCTGACTTCCTGTGGTTTTTTCTTAACGCATAGTTCGAGTCTGGCCCTTATTCCCTGTGCGATAGGTTGTGTCCCAGTGAGTACGTGCACACTAACCGATATGAAGAGCCAACTTCGTTTGCGGAAGTTCGACCAGGGCACGACGTTAGCTACGCTATTGACGCCTCCAAAATTGAGTGTGAACTGGCCTGGCGATCTGAAGAAACCTTTGAGAGCGGGCTTAGAGAAACGGTGGCGTGTTATTTGAACGATGAAGCTTGGTGGCAAGCCGTGCTTGATGGCTTGTATCAAGGCGATCGGTTGGGTCTTTCCGACTAGCATTCCGGCTGTTAGCGCGTCGCTGGTGGTTAATTTGGATCATCAGGAGCCAAAACTATGACATCAAACGCTGACATCGTCCGAGAAGCCTGCGACGTTATCCGGACTGAAGGACAAATCGATCGAGTACCCGAGTTCTACTCAGAAGACTTTACAGCCGACTATGCTTTCACGGACTGGGGAACGGGGATTGAGGGTGTCAAAGCACTCGCGTCGAGCGTTCGAGGGGGACTCCCCGACTACCGGGAAGAGATCAAACTCCTGATCGACGGTGGCGAATACATCGTGGTCGAGCTGCTCATTGAAGGAACGCACACAGGCCCCATGAATGGCATGGAGCCGACAGGTAAGGCCGTAGCGTTCCGCGATGTGACTATTCTCAAGCTGCGAGACGGCAAGATAGTCGAGCAGCGCGGGCTGTCAGATTACCTCACCATGTTCCAGCAACTCGGCGTTATTTCAGAGATGGGCTGAGCAGCGTTCATTAGCAACCACTGATCGAGATGTGGCTGCGCAACCAAGCCCATCATTGAGCAAAACATTCGCGGAAACATTGTCACTAACTGCGAGCGAGTCGCTCGCGAATTACCGGTACCTCACACCACCTTTGATCACGGCACTGGGCGCCTCGAGGACCTCGATCCGCTCGATGGGATTTCCCTCAACTGCAACAAAGTCTGCCGCATAGCCCGCTTCAATCTTTCCAACTTCATAACCAAGGCCCATTACCTCTGCCGCAACCGTTGTGGCCGACTGCAACGCTTGCAACGGTGTCATGCCAAAGCGCGTCATGCGGGAGAGTTGTTTGGCGTTTTGGCCGTGGGGGTAAACACCCGCGTCCGTGCCGTAAACAATGGTAGCGCCAGCCTCAACAGCTTTTCGGAAGTTCGAACGTTGAGTTGCGCCGGTCATGCGCTCCTTCTCGAGTGACTCTTCTAGGATGCCGGCGCTAGCCCCTTCGCCAAGAATGTACTCCGTGACGTAGATGTCCATCGACAGTGCTGCATCATTCTCGATCGCAAGGCGAATCCCCTCGTCATTAATAAAGCTCGCGTGCTCGATGGTGTCAGCACCGGCAATCAGGGCATTAATGATCCCCTCAGCACCGTGGGCATGCGAGGCGACTCTGAGTCCGCGGCTGTGTGCCTCATCAACAAGCGCTGTCAGCTCTTCCACCGTGTACTGAGGAGCGCCGACCTTCGTGCCCTTGGAAAGAACGCCGCCAGTGGAGCAGGTTTTAATGAGGTCTGCACCATATTTGATATTGCGTCTCACTGCGGTGCGAGCGGCCCATGGACCGTCGGCTACACCCTCACCGGAGATGCCGTATTCAGGTGGCAGAAGGTTGTTATCTGAGCAGTGTCCGCCGGTAATGCCGATCGGCGGACCTGACACCAGCATGCGCGGTCCGGGGATATCGCCATCATTAATCGCATCGCGCAGCGCAACATCACCAAACGAGCCAGCGCCGACGTTTCTAACTGTTGTAAACCCCGCCATCAGCGTTTGTTTTGCATGCACGACGCCCAAGATGGCCCGTCGCTCGTCGGTAAGCTTGAGGCTCTCATAGCCGTGATATCCGCCACCGGAGGTGAGGTGCACGTGCATATCGATGAGCCCGGGTAGTAGGGTGTGGCTCTGTAAGTCTATGACTTCAATGCCTTTCGGTATATCGGCAGATCGGGCTGGCGCAACAGAGTCGATACGCCCGTCTTTCACAATAACCACATGGTTTTTGATCATGTCGCCGTTGGTGACATCAAGAATGGTTGCGCCTTTAATCACCATGTTTTGTGCGGCAGCTTGAAATGGAGCAAACGCCACAAACAGCGATAGCGTTGCCAGCCCTGGGAGCCGAACAAGCCGAAGAAACCGAGAAAACTTAAACCGGAAAACCTGAGATCTGAAAGACGAAAAGAGCTGAGTAAAGCGAGTCATGCGATATCTCCAGTGGTAGAAGATTGAGTATCAAGCACTCTTTTTGGGAAACCAAGGCACAAACCCAGAAACCCGTGACATATGCTCCGCGTAAGCTGGACGCCTTTCCATGCTGCGCGTATCGATCATTGGGATACTGGCCAGCAGGAACATGGTCAGCATTGCCACGGCACCGGGTAGTACCCACCACCAGGCCTCAGGCACTGCTGCGACGCCAAAGAGCGCCAAACCAGCCCAGAACAGCCACTCGCCAAAGTAGTTGGGGTGGCGTGAGAGGGCCCATAAACCGGTTTTCATAATCTCGCCTGGCTTGCGATGTGTTAAGAATCGGTGGAGCTGAATATCAGAGACCAGCTCAATAAATATAGCGAGCAGGGTTGCCGTGGCAGCCAAGTAGTCGAGCCAGTTGAACGGTTGCGCGTCCATGGCGACCGCCGCGTAAATTGGTATGCAAGCCGCAAAGACAATAACCGTCGGGAAAAGGTGTATGGCTGAAAAATCGGCGAGTGCATTCCATTGGCCGGCATTCGTTTTAATCGGCTCGTAGCGCCAGTCCTCGTGCTCAAGACCGGGCCAAAACGTGGCCCAGTTGGCGGTCAGACGAATACCCCACAGCCAGACCAGAATGACGACCAGCCAGACGCGGGTCATATCAATGCCTTGTGCTGTTGCGGTCATGGCCCAATACAGTGCAATGAGCGGCGGTATCACACTCCAATAGGCGTCATAAAAGCTTGAGTTTTTGTACAGCCTACTGAAAACAAAGATCGCAACAGTTGCTGCTATGTCCGCCCAAAACATATTCCACAAGGGACTTTGATCCAGTACCTCGAGCGCACCCCAGGCAATGCTCAGGGTCACGATGTAGGCAAATGTAATGTGCAGTAAGCCGGTTAATTTCATGTCCGATCTCTCTTTACCTTATATTTCAAACAGTTTTGTAACACCCCATAAAGGCGTTCGGCGCGTAAACGTGCTCGCGTGTTTACCCTACCATGTCTTCGTTTTATACGAGGCCCCGTTCAGACGATATTGCTCAAGCCAAGCGCCTGACGTGGCCAGTGGCCGTAAGGATCAAGCGCGGACCTCGATCGGACCTCTATCGGACCTTGCGAAGCCGTTCAGAGCGAGTAAGCTTTATCATCGAACAATAATTACACACCGAGGTGAGTCGAGTGACGGCACATCAATCTCCAAAGACCGCTAGAGCGCCACTGACCGACTTCCCGGTTAGCGACAAGTGTCTTGGCGAGACGCCGGCGTTTGACGACGCCCCCGCGTGGATCTACAACCACGACAATCCTTACTTGCACGGTGTGTACGCGCCCACTATCCGGGAGTTAGATCAAGACAGACTCGACATTGTAGGAGAGCTCCCAAGCGACCTTCGAGGCACCTACTACCGCAACGGGGCTAACCCCGTTTTTGAGCCCAAGAATCGGTACCACCCGTTTGACGGTGACGGCATGATGCACGCGCTGCACGTGAGCGATGGCGGAGCGCGCTACCTGAACCGTTGGATCGAGACCTCGGCCCTTGAGGGCGAGGCCATTGCCGGTGAGTCTGAGTCGCCCGGGGTCATGGGGCCCTTTGACTACAACATCTCACCATTTGGTATTAAAGACACATCGAATACCGACGTCTTTGTCTTAAACGGTGACCTCGTCAGCTTGTGGTACAACGCAGGTAACCCCGTTGCGCTCGACCCACTGACGCTTCAGACGCGCAAGGCGTTCCGTCTCGATGGGCGCCAGCAACCCAAGATGTCCGCACACTCCAAAGTCGATTGGCAGACCGGTGAGTTATTGTACTTTGATTACAACGATGCACCCCCTTACATGACCTATGGTGTGGCCAATGCGAAGGGCGAGGTGATCCACGAAGTGCCGATTGACCTTCCGGGCGCTCGACTGCCTCACGATATTGGGTTTACTCAACAGTACACCGTGCTCCACGACTTGCCGTTTTTTCATGATCTGGACGTTCTTAAGAATCACAAATTACGGGTGCTGACCTTCCATCGAGACATACCCACGCGCTTCGGCTTGATCCCTCGATTTGGTGCGAGCGAGACCGTTCGCTGGTTTGATTGCGAGCCCTGCTACGTCCTTCACGTGTCGAACTGCTGGGAGGAGGGCGACTGGGTCGTTATGGACGGGTGTCGGTCGGTAAACCCAATGCCCAAGGCCTACGGCGATGAGGGCGAGCTCTCACACATGCTCGCTTACATGCGTCTTGAGGCCAACAACTATCGCTGGCGGTTTAACCTGGTAACGGGCGAGGTGCGTGAAGGCGACATTGACGACCTGAATACCGAATTCAACAAGATCAATCCGCTCTACGGTGGCCAGAAGAGCCGCTACGCCTACCACCAATACATTCCAACGCACGCTGAGGGCGGTTTCACCCTGCGCTTTACGGGGCTGGTGAAGTACGACAACGAGACGGGGAAGCACTGGCGTTATAACTACGGGCCGGGTGTCCTTGGCAGTGAGGCGGTTTATGCACCCAAAGTGGGCGCAACGCGACACGCTGAAGAAGACGACGGTTATGTGGTTAATTTCGTCCACGACACCACTGACTGGACATCGTGGTTCTGTGTCTTTGACGCTCAGGACATTGAGCAAGGGCCGGTAGCTAAAGTCAGGTTGCCCGGTCGTGTGCCGGCTGGATTTCATGCCACCTGGACACCCGCCGCACCGTAGCGCGTGACGCGCATTAGCTCGGTCGCAGCGCGTAACAAACGAGTTGGAATCGCAGTCTGCGCGAGGCTTACTGAGGCGGCTTTTGAGCGGTTCCGACTCGATTCAGGAATGCGATCGCCGCATAGCCCAGGCAAACACCGAGGCAATCGGCCCACAAGTCACCCCACTCTTGTGACCGTGTGGCAGTAAACCCCTGTGCGACCTCAATGCTGCCACCCAGAACAAATAGGGCCGCAATCACCAGTGCGGGGCGTGTCGAGTAGGCCTTAAGGCCAAAAACACTAAGCACGAAAAAGGCGCCGGCGTGCACTAGTTTGTCAGAGAGCACAACGGTTGCTTGGTCCGGCCCTTGTGGTGAAAGCGCACCCGCAACCACCAC
>Ga0206130_10004409_pt1 | contig 17435 bp, 13 predicted proteins | sample Helgoland_Spring_9_FD_148637 | JGI IMG/M metagenome (GOLD analysis project Ga0206130, IMG submission 148637) | Pelagic subsurface seawater microbial communities from Kabeltonne, Helgoland, North Sea - Helgoland_Spring_Bloom_20160512_1 | ecosystem: Environmental > Aquatic > Marine > Epipelagic ... | reverse complement strand
TCTGCTGGTGGTGTTAGAAGGATTCATACCCTAGTCTAACAAATGTGCAAAATATAAGAAGAGTGTGATCGGGCCTTTATTGCGTGATCACGAAATCAGCCTAGCAAAGTCTCACGGAACGTCCAGACCTCAACGTCAAACCGCCAGCTGCCAAAAGGCTTTCTTTTGTTGAGGACTAAGCCCTGAGGCTATCGTGCAATCTAGAAGTAGTCACCTACAGCTTCCGCCGCCTTCAATAATAACAAGCCCCCAGCGCGATGGAGCTGGGGGCTTGTTATGTTTTCTGTCTGTGACTTTCGGTACGTCGCTAATCTTTAAATTTTGGAAGTGTCGCGAACAAAATAGCCGATATGACCATAAAGGCTGCAGCTGTAAATAAAGATGCTGTATAACTTCCGGTCGCATCGCGCACTGCACCGAGAATAACGGGACTAGTGCCCGTTGCGATTAAGAACGCGGCGTATTGACGACCGTAAATCTGCCCATAGGCATGCATTCCAAAATACCTCGCGATGAGATAGCCAATCAGATCAACTTCGGCGCCCACTGAGAATCCTATAACAAAGGCGGCCGGTACAGCGACGACTGAACCTAGAAGCGCCAAAGCCAAAACACCACAAATACAGGCGGTTAGAATGGCAATGGCCACCCAGGGAGCAAATATGCGATCAACAGCAAAACCTACTAAGATACGGCCCAGCACAACGGCGACACCAATAACGCCTGCAATCTTGACCGCGGCACTGGTAGTGAAGCCCACGTCGAGCAGGATCGGCACAAAATGAATCATCAATCCGCCGAGCCCGAGAGACAGGCAAAATATCGCTGCCATGATGGTCCAGTATGTACGACTTGTTTTGGCAATTTTGAAGTCCCTACTTGCCGCCTCTGTGTCTATGTTTGCCGGTGTTTTGGCCCCGCTGAGACGAGATAAGACGAAAACAATGAGTACGCCCACCACCAGGGTAAATAAGGCCATTGCATAGTAAGCTCCGCGCCAGCCAAACTCGACGATAGCGTTGCTGATCAAAATGGGCCCAAACGTAGCTGCCACACCGGCACCCGACAGCGCAACACCAAGAGCCAGCCCCCGCTGTTTGTTAAACACGGTGTTGATCGCGCGCGTATAGGCCAAAGGAGACGAGGCACTGCCAAGTATGGCTTGTAGTATTGCCAGTATCACAAAGGTTGCGATGGACTGAACGAACATGCCCAGCAACACATAGGCAACTGACAGGCCTAGTAAAGAAATCATAACGGGCTTTACGAGACCATAGCGATCAACTATGAAACCTACAAACGGCAATGCTGCAGCGAGTGCCAGGGTCGATCCCAAAATGCCAAGGGACGCCTGGGCACGGGTCCAGCCAAAGTCGGCGATCCATGCCTCAATAAATATGCCTTGTGTGTAAAAGGGCAGTGAGGACACGCCCACGCCGATACCTATCGCACATACCAACACTAACATCCAATGACGAGAAAACTCGCTGTCGCTGTTGTGATCATTAATCTTCTGACTTTGTTGATTATTCATGCAGACTGCCTTTTATAACTTTGTTTGAGATGACACCGATTTTTTCAACTTCGAGCTCGACAATGTCGCCATCGTTTAAAAAGCGCAGATGCTCCAAACCACAGCCATAGCCTACCGTGCCCGAGCCAATCACCTCACCGGGGTATAGGGTCTCGCTTTTACTGATATGTGCGATCATATCCGAGAACTTCCAGTGAATAGTGTTGCTATTGCTATCGCACCAAGTCTCTCCGTTGACGCGAGCCTGCATGCGTAAGTTGTAAGGATCATCCAGCTCATCACTGGTGACAATTACCGGGCCAAGAATAATTGAGTCATCAAAGTCTTTGCCTTTGGCCGGCCCCAACATTCCGAGAGACTCAACCATTTGTGCGTCTCGTGCTGAGAAATCGTTGTAAATGGTGTATCCAAATATATGATCTTCAGCGTCGCCTTTATTGATGTCTTTGCCTTTCTTGCCTATAACGCAGGCTATTTCTAATTCAAAGTCCATTACCTCGGAGTACGCTGGCCACATAATATCTTTGCCGCTCTGTGCTACGGCAAAACGGTTGGCTTTGTAATAGAGGGGTTGTTGGTACCAAACTTCGGGGACTTCAAATCGACCACTAGCGGCTAATTCTTGTTCGGCCTTGACGGGATCGTCTGCCGACATAGCGCTCAGTTTGAGCGCGCTTTTAAACGAATTTTTTAGATGCTCTTCGAAACCCAAACAGTCACGTATTTGGGGGGGGACTGGAAGCGGCGCCAACCAGTCAACTTGGTCAAACGCTAGTGTTGCGGGGTTTGATGCAAGTAGCGCATATGCACGATCAAGAGCGGACTGGCCGGCCTCAATAAAATTTTGCATCGAGGAAAAGGCCATGTCCTTTGGCGCAGCGGCACCTAGATTGACAATTCCTGTGTTAGCCAAAGCGCCTAAATATTCTGCGCCATGCAGTTTGAATGTAAGTAATTTCATAAAGATACCTGTTATCCGTGCAGTTTTAGCCAGTAAATGCCGAACGAAGCGTGTTTAACGTCGCAGCATTTGTTAGTAGGATCCATGCGCGCGGGATAGTTAAAATAGATATTGGTATCTCGCGTTGTAATAAAAGTGTATTTGTGAAGAACTAGTTGCCTCACACTTGCCTTATGCATAGACTATTGAACTTAAATGACCGGCGGTCAGTATATAAATGACTGGCGGTCATTACAAGATCGAATTAGTTAAAACGCTCAGTTAGTAGAGTCTGATCAACAGATTGATTTTTTTGCTCGCGATCGACACTGAAAGTTAAAACAAAATTAGGAGTTAAATACGATGTCCGTTTATATAATAGCGAGATTTAAAATACATGATCGCAGTGAGTATGATAGGTACTCAGCGGGTTTTTCAGATGTCTTCAAAAAGTTCGATGGCAAGATGTTGAGTGTTGACGAAGATCCCACAGTATTGGCGGGTGAATGGGATGATACACGGTCAGTGATTATCGAGTTTCCATCAGAAAAATCTGCTTTAGCTTGGATGACATCGGATGACTATCAAGCCATCGCGAAACACCGTGATGCCGGCAGTACAGCAAACTCTATATTAGTGAAGGGATTAGAATAATAGAAAACAGCGACATCATACTGTTCTCTTAGTTGTTTAATTTGCCAGTGCAATTAGACCCCACTAAAGAGCAGTATGATTTTTAAGTACTCGTTTCGGGCTAAAAGCCAGGTTTTCTTATAAGATTGGAGATAAGAAAAGCGGGTTTTATAGCTCATTAAGCCTATGCTAATCAATAGGTTAAAGTTTAAGTGTAGTTCCCATAGCCTCCATCATCTATAAGCAAACCCCGCTTTCACAGGCGTTTTTCTTTCGCCAACTTTCAATTAGATTCACGTCGTCACGACAGGTGCCACACAATGAGAAAGGTTTCAGTTCCTTATCCCACCAGAATAAAGAGATTGAAATGACCGTCGGTCAGTTATATAGTTGGGCGGTTGCTTATTGCTCGACAGTTCAGCAGTTGTGATTAGTGGAAGAGCGACAAGGACAAAACTACAGGTACTTCGGTAGCGTGCACTGCGAGAGGCCGCCGAAGCGTGTTTGCGTAATGGCAAAATAGAACGAATGCAGATTAATCAGAGAAAAAATTATGAGCACAGCTGAATATAAAAACGTCGCTACATTACATCCTCAAAACCTCGAAGCACTAGTCGAACTGCAGAGAAGCAAGTTTCGTGCTGAGGGCGAAGTCACCTATTCGACACGGATTGACCGCCTGAAGAGACTAAAGGCGCTAATTATTGAAAATAAAATAGAGTTTGCGGAAACGACCAAACGCGAATTCGGTGGTGCACGATCCTATGAATTCAGTTTGTTCTCAGAATTCGCGTCAAAGGTCGAAGCAATCGACTATTCGATGAAACATTTGAAAGAATGGATGAAACCAGAAAAGCGAAAAACCAACAAACCGATGAACTTCTTGGGAGGTAAGAGTCAGGTTAGGCATTTCCCCAAGGGCGTTGTGGGTATCATTTCTCCTTGGAACCTGCCCTTCGGCCTGACTGTTTCGCCTCTGACTAGTGCGCTTGCTGCAGGTAATCGAGCGTTACTCAAGCCCTCTGAATTCGTCCCTGAAACAGCGGCATTATTCGCCGAAATTGTCCCAAAATATTTCCCAGAAGATGAAGTTGCGGTCGTAACCGGTGGTGCAGATATTAGCCAAAAATTTGCGGAGCTGCCTTTCGATCATCTGCTCTTCACCGGGTCTACAAATGTCGGCGCAAAAGTAATGCAATCAGCCTCGAAAAACCTGGTTCCCGTCACATTAGAGCTCGGCGGCAAGTCGCCTGTCATCATTGGTCGTAGCGCAAAGATTGATCTGGCCGGAACACGTCTGACATTCGGAAAGCTTTTAAACGGTGGTCAATTGTGCCTGTCGCCAGACTACGTTGTCGTGCCGAATGAGTTGGAAGAGCAGCTTATAGCGCGGGTAGTTCACGAGGCACAAGCCATGTATCCGAACATCACTGAAAATGAGGATTACGCGGGTGTTATCAACGAAAGACACTTCGCCAGGTTACAAAACTATATTGATGACGCCGTTGCGAAGGGGGCCAAGCTCACGATTGTTGGTGCTGACAAGGCCCGTGCGTCTGACGACAATCGTCGTATGCCTTTACACATTCTACAAAACGTCAATGAAGATATGTTGGTTATGCACGAGGAAATATTTGGTCCTATTCTTCCCGTGATGACCTATTCTGATGCGGCTGAAGTTCCAGATATGATAGAGCCTCGCCGAAACCCTCTTGCCATGTATTACTTTGGCAAAGATAAACAGGAGCAGGAATTTTTACTAAGCCACGTGCCAAGTGGTGGTGTTTGTATCAATGATATTACGCTTCATTACGTGCAAGAGGACCTGCCATTCGGTGGCGTTGGCGCTTCGGGTATGGGCGCCTATCACGGTCCGGAGGGGTTTAGAAGTCTAAGCCACGCCCGCGCGATTTACAGTCAAACCATGATTGATGTTTTACCCATTGTTGGCGCACGTCCGCCCTTTGGGAAAAAGTTCCGAAAGAATATAAGCAAAATCCTTGGAACCATCTGAATTTAAGGCCCGCGTATTTTAGCCTGTGCTTCACGGTCGATACTCGGCCGTAATGTCAGGGCATTGACCTGTCCTGACCCAACAACGGCACATAATCATGGCTATTCCTTGAGAGGAGAAGAACATATGAACAAAGCAACGGGAGCATTATTGTGACAATAAATCGTCAATGGCTATTAGCTGAGCGACCGACCGGTATGGTTGGTCCGCATAATTTTAAGTACACCGAAACCCCTATTCCTGAACCCAAAAGCAATGAGGTGCTGGTAAAGAATCTATTTTTATCATTTGACCCCGCACAGCGAAACTGGATGGTTGATCGTAAGGGCTATCTGCCACCAGTGGGCATCGGAGAGCCTATGCGCGCAGGTTCTGTTGGGCAGGTAATAGATTCGCGTCATGCGGAATATCAAGTGGGCGATCTCGTTCAAACTACCGGCTATTGGCAAGATTATGTGGTTGCGACCCCCGGTAAAGGCCCAATGGGACTGGTTAAACTGCCATCAGGTGTATCCCCTGAAATGATGTTATCTGTCCTCGGTATAACTGGGCTGACGGCGTATTTTGGCTTACTGGAGATTGGCCAGCCTAAAGCCGGTGACACCGTTCTCGTTTCTGGTGCTGCAGGTTCTACTGGCTCAATTGTTGGTCAGATTGCAAAACTTAAGGGTTGCCGTGTTGTAGGTATTGCTGGCGGCCCAGATAAGTGTCGGTGGTTAAAAGAGACTGCCGGTTTTGACGCCGTAATCGACTATAAGAACGAAAATGTTAATGAACAAATTGCACATCACTGCCCTGACAAGTGGGATGTATTCTTTGATAACGTCGGCGGCCCTATCCTCGAGGCGGCGTTAGATCACGTTAATTTACGTTCTCGGGTTGTTTTATGCGGGAGCATCTCTGGTTACAACGCGAGTGGACCGATACCTGGCCCTGCTAATTTGTCGAATTTGACCATTAACCGCGCGCGAATGGAAGGATTCGTTATTTTAGATTACATGCCTCGAGCGATGGAGGCTATCCAAGATTTAATGGCGTGGGTTTCGTCAGGGCAATTGATTTATCAGATCGACTTACAGGAAGGCTTTGAAAATATCCCTGCTACCCTGCAGCGGCTTTATAACGGGCAAAATCTTGGCAAGCAGCTACTCAAAATAGACGCATAGAAATAACCATAAGGATTGCAATGACGCACATCTCACCCAAGCAGCGCGATGAGTTACCCCAGTTAGAATCGATGTTTCAAATGGTAGAAGAGTCCATGGGGTTTCTACCAACATCGATGATGACAATGGCACATTGGCCTGAACTTACTCAGGCCTTTGGGAGTCTTGGCGCAACGGTTCTGCATAGCGGTGAGCTAGACGCTGGACTGAAGCAAATGATTGCGTTCGCGGTGAGTAACGCTGCGGGCTGCCGTTATTGCCAAGCACATACGGCTAACTCAGCACAAAAAAACAATGTCAGCGCAGAGAAAATACAGGCGGTGTTCGAGTTTGAGAGCAATGACTTATTTTCCGATCAGGAGAAAGCGGCGCTGCGAGTTGCGGTGCATGCCGGCATGGTACCCAATGCGGTAGACGCTGAGCACATGAGTGAATTGTCTAGATACTTCAGTGAGAAGCAAGTTATAGAAGTAGTGGCCGTCATTTCACTGTTTGGTTTTCTGAATCGCTGGAACGACACAATGGCAACTACCTTAGAAAGTGCCCCTAAAAACTTTGCAGCGGACCAGCTTTCCTCGCAGGGCTGGGTTGCAGGAAAACACGACTAACCACCACTCGATAGCACGTACAAAGGCAGCTTGGCTCTAACTACCTCGATGGAGAAGTACTATGAAAAAACTTAATTTCTACGATCAACTCAACGCGGCAACCCTTTTGTTGGTGTCACCCGAGTGGCGAAAAGTTAAAGCAGCCCGTCAGTCGGCGGTATCTTTTGAAACGCCGGATGTCACTATTCCAACTGAAATCCGGACCATTGCGGGCCGCAATATTCGCCTTGCTGAAGCAGGGCCCGCCGATGCACCGCTCGTGGTATTGCTCAGTCCGTTTCCAGAAAGCATTCTGAGTTACACAGGTTGCTGGGAAGCACTGACTGAGAAGTGTCGGGTCATTGCCATCGACCTTCCGGGCTTTGGTGCTTCTGAAGGCGACCGTAAGGACATGTCACCCAGCGCTCAGGGTGCACATTTGGCTGCGATCTTCGATGAGCTTGACCTGCAAAATATTCATCTTGTCGCGCCGGATGTTGGAATGGCAGCAGCGCTTGCCTATGTACTCAACCATAAACATCGCGTGACCAGTTTAGCGGTTGGACATGGCCTTGGAGCGCCTGGCCCATTCAAGCTGGCATTTATGGTCAGTATGTTGGCCAAATTTGGTTTCATGCGTTTCACCACGGGTTTGTTAGGTGCCGGCCCCCTTATTGCTTTCACGTCAAAACTTGGGGCAATTCGCAATCGAGCGAACGCTAAGCAGATAGATGACTATAAGCGGGCCTACTCTGGGCGTGCCGGTGAGGTGGTTTATTGGTTTAAGGACTTTCGTTCCAGAGCCAAGGAACTGGCTGTCCGGCTGAAAGAAATCGAAATACCCACCTTGGTTTTCTGGGGCGAGCTTGATGTTATGTTTGACCCCAGTAATGCAGAGCATCTTCACGCAGCCTTGCCGCAAAGCAAGTTACAAATTCTGCCCGAAGCAGGTCATACTTCTTGGGCAGATCAACCAGAATTATTCGCCGATATGATTATTGATTGGGTAGCGTCTGGTCATCAATAAGTTTTGCTGCCGCTGTCTGCCCTAATCGATAAGACAGTGCCCCTAACCAAAAGTTAGGGGCACAATTCCTCTCGATAAACGGCTATCACGAGCTTGCTCCATAGAGTATGTCAGCGCGTGAATGGGACGTTTGTTCTTCTGATACTCCATACCATTGAGTCATACTCTATAACCGTATAGTTGAGCACTAACAATAGCCTGTCGATTGCCCGTAGCCGCTTTTTTGTAGTCGTTTGACGAAAGGCAGGGGGGTGTTACGACTTTCTATGTTTGAACGTCATTACAAAACCAAGAGCCTTGTCCTCCATCAAGTCTTTAATGATCGCCCCAGTGTCGAAGAAATTGGCTGAGTTGTCGTTGCCAGCGTCCAAATGGACAAACTCAGGTCCTGCACTTGCACCGTTTGCAGTGACTAGCCAAAACTAACCATTCACATTGCCACAACGTAAGGTCCCTTCGGCCGTATTTCCAATCAGGCCTGTGTTAGCGCGCCATTCACGGCGTTAGTTATTCTTCTTTTCAATGAGAGTTTCCCTGTTACTTGAACCGGCGTGGTGCATTGCGAATGTTTAATATTAAAACGCTCTGCAAGGCGTTATTATATGGGGCCTATAATAGAAAAAAAGTTGCGGTAGGCTTTAGGTCCTTTTTCTTGAGGTGCCTCACCTAATTTTGTGGAAATGTACCGGTGTTTTTTCGAGATACGCAAGATTCAAAGGCCGGTTAGCTACTATAGAAAGAGCCTCCCAGCTGCTGCAAGGGGATGCACTCAGTAGCGCTTACTGAATAGTGATAATCGGAGGTTATCATATACAGCATTATGTGCGTGGAGGGCCCCGAGAGAGGGGTATGTCGTAACGGTATCAAAATATAGTAAATCACCCTTTACTTTTAATATAGAGTTTATATAATAAAGCCACCTAAACTACAAAGAGCGTAAATAATGAGTACAGTGCAATCACACCGCGAAGGAAGAATTATTCACGACGCAGACAGTCATATCATCGAATATCCCGGCTGGCTGGAGAGCTATTCCAGCGATTACGTTAAAGCCAACTTGCTGCCCAGCCGATTAACGGTAGACAATCCAATCTTTAAGCGAATTATAGATCAGGCCGATAAGCGTCTGGCAGGCAATGATCCGGAGCTGACAGAAACGTTGAAAGGGAACATCTTCGGCGCGCGAGAAAAGCTCAATATGTGGGCAGCGTTCGGCGCGACAAAAAAGGAAGAAAGAAGTGAATCGCTGGATATAATGGGTGTCAGCTCGCAGCTGGTCTTTCCCAGTGTGGCGATGGCGCGTTTTACGCGTACCCCTGACATGGACTTAATGTACGGCGGTGCTGACGCGCTGAATCGCGGTATGGCGGACTTTTGCGGTGATGATCCTCGCTTACTGGCGGTGGGCCATGTGCCGCTAAATGACCCTAAACGGGCACAGGAGTGCCTCAAAGAAGCGTTGGCATTGGGCATTCGATCAATCTGGGTAATTGCAGATTCCGTCGAAGGCCGCTCACCTGCTCATTTAGACTACGACCCTCTCTGGGCGATGATGGAAGAGGCCGGAGTGGCGATTACTTTGCACATCGGTAGCGGGGTAAACATGCCTCCCGAGTATATGAATACCGGCGAAGAGCGTAATCTGAGCGGGAGCCCGTTTAACATAGAAAGCACTAAAGCCCATGACATACCTGTGTTGCACCACGCCATAGAGCGCTGGCTTACCTGTATGATCTACCATGGTGTTCTTGAGCGCTTTCCTCGCCTTAAAGTCGGCCTGATAGAGTTGGGTGCAAATTGGCTTCCCACCACTCTCGCGAATTTGGACATTGGCCGCTTTCATCTCGGGAAGTTTGACACTAGCTTAGACAGGCTGTCTCTGAAACCATCAGAGTATATTCATCGGCAGGTTCGCGTTGCTCCTCTGCATATGGAAGATGCCGGTTGGATTTTACGTAATGTTGGCAAAGACATTCTGATGTTCAACACCGACTATCCTCACCCTGAGGGTGGCAGCGACCCCTTCGGTGACTTTGAACGTAGTCTCAACGCCGTAGATGCTACCCCGGAGGAATTGGACAATTTCTACAGCAAGAACTTTGAAGATTATTTAGGCCTTTAGCACTTCCCTAATCGCGCGCGGCCAGCCTGAACTGGTCGCCGTGCGAGTTTACATTCAGGTTTTGAAGGCCTCTACACCTTCCAGAACAAAAACAATTGTTGTATCCCCCACCATTTTTTCCCGGCGACCCCGATGTCTCGCACAGTGTCTGCGGCTTCGATAGAACCATCGGCAAAGCATGAGCAGCCTGCTAGGTTGTCATGTGTTGCATCTTTTCCACAGCATTCAAAAAAACTGTTCGGTCTTAGTTACATTCTCGTTTTGTCGCTCTTTGGTTGCTTCGTGCAGTTCTAGCATGGGGAGCTTGAACCCCCGTAAACTAGGTCACCAGCCCCTCAAGCAAGAATGAGGCTGTTAGAATAGTTTATGGGTCGGGTAGCGAAAACATTAAAAGGGCCTCTGGAACTCTGTCAAAGCCCGCAGAGTTTGGCATGGGAGGTCATGAGTTATTCCCCTAGCGTCCCGGCGGTGTTCTTTAAGTTAACAGAGGTATTCACCTTCCCGGTGATGAATAACTTTTAGGCTTCCTAGAATGATGATAACTTAGCGCTGAAATGAAGGATTGGCCCCAATTTACCAGCCGATTTTCTTATCCAAGCGAGTAACGTCGATTAAATCGAACCGGGGCACTTGATGGATCAAATGTAAACGCTTGGCTAAATAGCTGGGTGACAGGTGAGGGCAAAGAGTCACCTGAGCGATCGAGGTCAGGTATTTTTAGCAGATCATGGTTTCACGAGTTTCGGTAGTTAAGGGAAGGGGAATAGATTGAGTTTCACAAAATCAGTGTTGTGGTGTGTATTGGCATTAAGCAGTCTTAATGTTGCTTGGGCCGAGGTGGCAGAGACAGTGGCGGCGCCTATTGAGTTTCCATCAACTATGGCTTGGAGCGCCTATAACCTAGGCACAACGGGCTACAACCAAGCCGTCGCCATTGGCAAGGTGCTGAAAGATCACTACGACACCAACCTTCGTGTGCTGCCGGGCAAGAATGATGTTTCGCGCCTGTTACCTTTACAGCGTGGCCGGGTGCAATTTTCTGCCAACGGCGCGGCAACTTATTTTGCCCAAGAGGGCGTTTTTCAGTTTGCGGAAAAACAGTGGGGGCCTATGCCTCTCCGCATTGTCATGGCTTCCAACGGTGAAACTAACCAAGCTTTAGGTGTGGCAGCCGATATGGGTATTGCCACTTACAGTGATCTGCGCGGTAAGCGTGTGCCCTTTGTGCGTGGTGCGCCAGCATTGAATGTCACGACTGAAGCTTATCTTGCTTGTGGTGGGCTGACGTGGGATGACGTGGAACGGGTAGATTTTCCGGGTTATAGCGCCATGTGGACGGGTATCGTTAATGATCAAGTAGATGCCGCTTACGGAACTACAGTGTCTGGTCCAACGCGTAAATTAGAAGCTTCGCCGCGTGGTATCTTTTGGCCTCCAGCGCCTCATGATGATGCCGAATGTTGGGCGCGTATGGCCAAAATTGTGCCATTTTTCCAGCCTCATATGGCTACCCGTGGCGCGGCAATATCAATAGCTAACCCCCACGAAGGTGCAACTTACCCATACCCAATTCTGATCACTTTGGCGAAGACTGACCCAGACCTTGTTTACGATTTAGCTAAGGTTATTGATATTCACTATGACGAGTATAAGTCTGCAGACCCGGGAAGCATTGGCTGGGCCATGGACAGACAAGTGTTCCGCTGGGTCGTGCCGTTTCATGGGGGCGCCGTGCGTTACTTTAAGTCTATTGGTGTTTGGGATGACGCAACTCAAGCCCACAACGATCGCTTGATTGGGAGGCAGGATGTTCTAGCCAAAGCTTGGCGAGTGCATAAAGCCAGTTACCCCGGTAAAGAAGGTTTTGCAGATGCTTGGGGTAAGGCTAGGGTTCAAGCGCTTGATGCCAATGGCTTTGACCCTGTTTGGCGCTAGTAAGTCAAGATACTCAACCCTGCTTTAGACTGTTGCTGACGAAATAGGAATATTTAATGGCACCCCAGCCTCATCCGTTTATTCGATCTCTTGTTGCCAGTCTAGCGCTGACTGCGTTGGTGTTGGCAATGGATACTTTGCGTCTGTTTGGCGGGTCTCAGTGGTTGGGATTTTTGGTTCAGGTTGAAACTCAGTATTTTTATGCCTTAATTGCGCTGCTAGCGCCTTGGGCATACATCACTTTTCCTTCTAAGCCTTGGATAGATTGGCCCGTAGTGGCTATTGCCTTGGGTATTTTGGCCTTGTTTTTTGTCACGGCAGAACAAGCGTTAGACGAAGCTTGGGAATTTGCGGCGCCCGAATATGCGATATATGCGTCACTAGCGTTCTGGGCGATATTGCTCGAAGCCTTGCGTAGGGCTGCTGGCTGGCCCCTCTGCCTTATTGCTGGATTCTTTTCAGTGTTGCCTATTGTTACCGAATATATGCCGGGTCCTTTGAATGGCCTTCCAGCAACGTGGGGTCAGGCTGCCGCCTATCACGTGTTGTCTATTGAAAGTATTTTTGGTTTGCCGTTTCGTGCCTTTGCTAATTTGGTTATTGGGTTTGTCGTCTTTGGCGTGGTACTCCAGCATACGGGCGGCGGAAAATTTTTCCTTGATTTAGCTTTCGCGCTACTTGGCAAAAAGCGCGGCGGTCCCGCTAAAGTTGCCATTGTTTCCAGTGGTTTGATGGGTTCAATGAGTGGCAGCGTGGTGACAAATGTTTTGACGACGGGTCAACTGACCATTCCGGCCATGCGTAAAGCGGGCATGGCGCCTCATGTAGCCGGCGGGGTAGAGGCTTGTGCATCCACCGGTGGTGTTTTGCTTCCGCCCATCATGGGTTCCACGGCATTTATTATGGCAACGCTGTTAGATATTGCGTACATAGATGTAGCAATTGCTGCGGCATTGCCGGCAGTTTTATATTTTGTCAGCTTATACATGCAAATAGATGCCTATGCAGGACGCAATAATTTGCAGGGTTTAGACAGCGCAGACATCCCCAGTATTAGAAAAACTTTGCTAGATGGTTGGTTTTATATGGGTGCTTTTGCGCTATTGATCTTCCTGCTGATTTTTTTACAACGAGAATCTATAGCGCCATATTACGCGACTGCTGTGTTACTTATTCTCAACCAAATCTCAAAAACCAACCGGTTAACGTTTCAAGGTGGTCTAGATCTTCTCTATGGCGTGGGTAAGTTGTTAATCGAACTGGTGGTAATATTGGCCGGTGTTGGGTTGATTGTAGGTTCGCTGTCGATGACTGGCTTAAGCGGCACGTTGGTTAATGATCTGCTTAGTATTGCTGGCGAGGATGTTGGTTTATTACTGCTAATGGGCGCTTTGACAAGTTTTGTATTAGGTATTGGTATGACCGTTACAGCGGCCTATATCTTTCTGGCCGTGGTGCTTGCCCCCGCGTTGGTGAGTCAAGATTTAGACCCCTTGAGCGTGCATTTATTTATTCTTTATTGGGCAATGCTTTCTTATATAACGCCGCCGGTTGCGCTTGGTGCATACGCCGCAGCGTCCATTGCCGGGGCAAATCCATTGAGGACGGGTTTTGCGGCCATGACTATGGGCAGTGTTATTTATGTGATTCCATTTATTTTTGTGTTGGATCCTGGGTTTATTCTTAAGTCAGATACATTGTCATCTATGCAGGTGGTGCTTGAAGCACTGATCGGCGTCTGGCTTATTTGTGGTGGTTTACAAGGGTTTCTTTCAGGCTATGGCAGGCTCAATCATTATTTGGTCCGCGTAGCCGTAGCCGTGGGTGGTCTTATGATTGCACTACCCTATATGGGCATAGCGTGGCCTGAGGCGCCTGCTAATACTGTGCACCTAATGATTGGTTTGGTGCTTGCTGTGGTAGGCGTGTTGGCGAATCGGGTGTTCTTTAGAAGAGATCCGCCGATAGCACTATAAGGTAAGAGAGTAAAAAGGGAAAAACGCTGAAGACACAAAAAAGCCCGTAAACAGAGATGCTTACAGGCTTTAGTGGTCTTTCCCGGATCTTGTCAGCTCCTTTTTTGGTTGAGCCGGCGGGAATTGAATTTAATCTATAACTGATTGAATTATATGGATTTATAAATAACTTGTGATCGTTTTCGTTACTATCGGTGTTACATTGAACTTAAGTGATAGTGATGAACTTAGGGTCAATGCAAAGAAAATTTACTGAAGTGTGTCTGGCGCTTCTATTATTCGTAATAGCGTATATCTAATCTACTGGAGTTCTTGGCAAAAATTTTAATTATCATGTGGCATTTTTCGTGCCGCCTTATGAAGTAAAAGGCATCGTTAAAAGTAAGCAGATTTAACATAGCACTGACTATACGGCATTAGCGAACAGTGCTTGCACTGCGTATAATCCCGTCTTATCTTCATTCTGAGACATCATCAATTGGAGCAAACTGACATTTCAAATATTACTCTTCCTAACACTTCACTTTATAACAAATTGATTGAAAACAACTATTTTAGGCTTTTAGTCAGCTTGTTTGCTTTTAGCATTCCAGCCCTAAGCATGACAGTCAATTCGGGATATTCAATAGGGGCCGCCCTGTTATCAATCGTCGCTCTGATTTATCTACCTAAATTGGGTACTTATTTTCGGGAGCTTCAAAAAGACGATAAAATATTAATTGTTACACTCGCTTCTTACTTTCTAATTTGTTCTATTTCGATCGTACTCGACGGCTTTCACACTAGAGAATTTGATAGGCCATCGCGGTTTTTATTAGCTTCATTGGCGTTAATAATACTACTGAAAACTAGTATTAATGTTGAGCTAGTTTTGTATGGCGTGATTATTGGGGCCGCTGGCACTGGTTTTTTAGCAATGTACCAATATTTTGTGCTCGGGATGGATCGCCCTAATGGCTTTCAAATCGTTATTGCCTACGGAAACGACTCACTACTTTTGGCATTATTAGCTTTGTCATCTACAGGATTTTTTTTAGCACGAAAAAAGTATTTTATTGTTGCTTTAAGTTTAGTCGCGGCTACTTTGGCTCTCTCTGCCTTTATTTTTTCGGGGGCGAGAGGGGGCTGGTTGGCGACCCCTCTGATAATTTTAGTTCTTTGGCAATACAGGAAAAAACTCTATTCTGTTGCTCTGCTGTCCATTACCTCTATAATCTTTGTACTAGTAATAGCTATGCTGCTTAGTCCAAAACTAGAGACGTTGGATCGTCTCAAGCTAGTCAATACTAATTTAGACCATTATTTTTCTGGCCAAGATGTGGATACGCCGGTCGGTCTGAGGCTTGAAATGTGGAAGAGTGCTTTGTATTCTTTTAGAGAAAAACCTATCTTTGGAACCGGAGAATATGGCAATAAAGCCTACAAAGAACAACAAATACAACAAGGCTTAGTAAACTCCAAGATTATTACTTTTGGTCATGCTCACAACGAGATCTTAACTGCGCTGTCTCATAGAGGACTCATAGGGTTTTTAAGTTTATTGTGTATTTATCTTGTACCTCTTCGGTTTTTCTCAAAAGTGTTATTTTCACAACAGTCAGCTTTGGATCCTAGGAAAAAAATAATTGCTCTAGGGGGTTGCCTAATTCCGCTAAGTTATTTTAGTTATGGTTTGACACAATCTATGTTTCATCACAACAGCGGCTCGACAATATATCCTTTTTTCATTATTATTTATTGGGCAGCCCTAAAAAGCTTTGAAGATACTGAGCCTGTCAGTGGTTTATCTTCAATACCAAAATTAACCTAGTGACCTTCGGGTAAAAACTTCATAAACGTTCACCTACAGCAAAGCCCTTATAGTTAGACTCGATAACATTTGCACAATTCCATACAGCAACTTTCCTCCACGCACCTATAGCCGGAAAGTAGCCCCAATAGGCAATCTCATCTCCTGACACTGCATGGCCCACATTGCTGGCTGTTAAGCCAAGCGTATTAATGACGACAACTATTGCCTTTGACGCTGCTCAGGGAATATCGGTGGCGACTAGTTGGGTTGGAAGTAAATAGCAACAGATATTACCGGAAATACGGTTACTATTTCGGCTTACTTCGAATCTGATGCACGACAACAGGTTGGTGATTTAGACGTTAGTCCTGGCCCAACGCAAATGCCGGCTATCAGTAACAACATGGGCTTTGGTTAGCTAGCGAAATGGGATTAGGCTTTCTACTGCACGAAGCACAAACAGCATTAGGGCGTCCCAAAGGTTCTGTTTCTTGGACAGATTTGTTTAATAGCTACTTCTGGATAGACCGTGAAAACGATCTTTGCACAGTGATCGAAACGCAGGTTTTACCTTTTTACGATACTCACGCCCTGGTTATGCTTAAAGACTTTGAATCTGTGGTTTATAAGACTTTGAAACCATAGGCAGGCCTTCTAAATTTTATGTCAACGATACCATTAAGGTTAATTGTTGACAGCGTGCGTCCCTAAGTGCCGCGTTTTATGTGGTTAGTTCAGCAAGCATATGCAAATGAACCATGATTGACGCTGATAACACACGTGAGTGGAGAGAAAAGAATTTCAGATATTTTTGTCTATAGTCGCTTTTTTGTAGTAGTTTGACGAAATGGAAAGGGCGTTAATATTTAGCGACTGCTCAGCCAATTTTACGGTAGACTAATCTTCAAAATAAGTGGGGTTGAATAGCGACGCCACTGACTAACATCAACAAGGAGTAAAACGTATGAATCAACCAAGCGTTAATCTGGCGACTCTCGATGATCGGCCCCGAGTTTTAAGCACGTTGGCTTTGGCTTTTTCATCAGACCCTTTAATGCGATGGATGCTGCCGGAATCTGATAGGTTCATTGACAATATTAAAGGCCTGTTCGATGTCTTTGCCGGTCATTCGATTGATGGTGAGACCTGCTTGGTAACACCGTCTTTTGAAGGTGCGGCAATGTGGGTTGCGCCCGGTATTGACATCGACGAGGAAGCAGTTGGTGAGTTTTTCGCAAAAACATTTAGCCCGGCGTTTTTGCCTAAAGTAAATGAGATTCTGGAGGCGATGGACTCTTATCATCCCCACGATGATAATTGCTGGTACTTGCCGTTAATTGGCGTAGACCCCGGTCATCAGAACAAGGGTGTGGGTGCGGCATTGATGAAACACATGACCGAAAAACTCGATAGAGAAGGGGGTATGGCATATCTAGAATCAAGTAATCAGAAAAATATCTCCCTGTATCTTCGGCATGGTTTCGAGATCATGGGTGAGATTCAAATTGAGGATTCGCCAATCGTTACGCCCATGGTGCGACAAGAAAGAAACTAACGGTTTCAAAAATTATTAGTGGGCTTTTACACTGCGTTATGTGAACGCTATAGACACAAAAAAGCCCGTAACTCGTTGAAGTTACAGGCTTTATTGGTCTTTCTTGGATCCTGCTGGATCCTATATTGGTGGAGCCGGCGGGAACTTAACTTGA
>Ga0206130_10004408_pt1 | contig 17436 bp, 3 predicted proteins | sample Helgoland_Spring_9_FD_148637 | JGI IMG/M metagenome (GOLD analysis project Ga0206130, IMG submission 148637) | Pelagic subsurface seawater microbial communities from Kabeltonne, Helgoland, North Sea - Helgoland_Spring_Bloom_20160512_1 | ecosystem: Environmental > Aquatic > Marine > Epipelagic ... | reverse complement strand
GCGTTCGGTGGGGTCTGAAAAATTACTTATACATGAATTATCATTATAGTTATTTTTCATGTATAAAGTTTCACAATAATCATCGCCATCTATTGTTAAATTATTGTATTCATTTCTAGATTTACATCGTTTCGCAGTAGTTGAGCACAATGCATCATATGGATATTTATCTAAGAATATAGATTTAGGGGGGCATACATATTCTTTATCTGGTTCATCTGGTCTAAACCAATTATCTGGTATAGCACCATTAGCATCGCTGGGTATATTTAATCTGGGTTCTGGTTCTAAGATACCACCCAACGATAAGCCACTTCTATTATCTTTACATTTTTTAGGATTAGTTGATCCATCACCAATATAATAGCAACCATAAGGACATTCTTTTTTATCTTCATCAATTGATTCACCGTAACATAACTTGGGGTAATTAATAGGATCACCACTACCCATAGTAAAAGGACTAGCTATATCACCATAACATTTAGTTTCAACGCCATCATATTCATCAGCGGTTGCTTCAGAACGTGTCATTATAACTGATACTAAACCAAATATAACAGCATACAATACTGTATAAACTAATACATCTTTAAATTGGAATGGTTCATCTTTAACAGGAAAGTAATCAGAAACAGATGTAATATACTTATATATGATATATGGTGCTAATATAAATGTAAATAAGAAATTATCTCCTAATCTATTTACAAATTTATTGTAGTATGATCCTATATCTCTTAAACTTTGAGTCCAGTTCAATGATTCTGGTTCAACCTCCATGTATGCTATTTTGTATGCATCCAATACATTACTTTCATTATCAGGATCACCTTGTAATATTTCTGGTAATAAACTTTCTCTTTGTTGAATGACAGCATCTGCTAGTGGATCTTTAATCATATCATCCCATTCTTCGCGATATAACCTTCTTGGCCAAACTGCACTAGCCTGATAAATTTTACCCGCTTGATTATGTGTTACACCGTCAACCGGATCTACATAATTTGGATTAGGTGATACACCAGCTTTTGTCAAGTCTAATAGTATATCTAAACCCACTTTAGCTAAATATATTGCTACACCTAGTAATACTGCTGGTGTTAGTAAATAGATAATACAACCTATTAATACAAATATTCCAGAAAAAAATGGTCCTAATAGGACACCGACGCCTGGCGCAGCTGATAAGCCGGTCATAGTCGCAGGTGCTATCTTTGTTATAATTGCATCAGCTATTAAGGTACATAATCCTGTCAATCTTTTAGGTATAGATAACCTTACATTGTACGTTAAAAATTGGAGTATAGTAAATGGCAACGATACAAACATAAATATTATCTTGAAAAACCATATTGGATTGATAAATAAAAACGGAATATATAGTAAAAAGTGTAAATAATCTGTTAAACTCTTCAAATTCCTTCCATCACGCATAGGAGCACACCATAATCTGGTATCTTTATTTGTACTAGGGACAAAGTTGTCAAATTGTAGTCTAATTCTATCGCCCCACGGCCCCCCAAATAATATAGGGTTAAATATACTTTTAAATGATGCTTTAGGATTAAAATCCCCTAAATATATATCAAAAATACCCCCAAAGAATCCCTTTGTATCAAATGTTAATAATTTACCATTAATATTCAATGACAAGTTTACACCAGAAAATAATGCTTGCACCTCTTCGTACGGGTTGAATTCAGCTTTCGCGCCCTCCGTAGCATACCTTGTTCCTATTTCAGCGCCACCCGTGCTCTTGTTCACCTCGCGTAATATAGTGTTGATCGCGTCGCTTAGCGCACCCGCTGAAGCATCCGATACACCCGCTGAAGCAGTCGGTGGCGAAACAGTATCTTTAATAGATTTAGCAGATTTTTTAAATGATGACCACATATCTCCCTTTGAATAATTATTTGTTTCTTCACCTATTTTAACTAATTTACTTTCAAATACTGCTGGACTTAGTAATACTTTATACCATGCATATCCAAAATAAGCCATAAATGGTGCGAATACTACAAAAAAAACTAAATTGTGGATGATCCAATCCGGGAAAAATGGATATAATCTAGTAGGACTACATTTACAGTTATCGGAGTTTACAGAACATTCTGAATCTTTAATGTTATCATCTATTAGTTTAGATCCATCACCAAAAATACTATCCCAAATAACATTCCACGAACTTTCTGCTTGACTTGAAATAGTACTAAAATCTATGTAACCTGTCCCTAATCCAATTTTAAACTCTGAATCTAAGCCTGATACTTTATTGTTGGGATTTCTAAACTCACACTGACCCTCTGTAAGTTGAAATTCATCACACCTGGATGCTTTATCAGTAGTTAAATTATCGGCATTAATATCATTATTAGGATCATCGATACTAGAGCATGCCCTACATTCTCCGATATTATCACCATCGGTATTTGTTAAAGCATCCCAGAAACAATTTTTCATAGAATTACAGGTATTTCTATGGTCTATCTCACTACATTTCACACAACCGACTTTATCTACTAATGGATTTCCATCGTCATCTGTTAATTTATTTAATGAACACGTTTCTGTTGCGGGGTCCCATTCACAACCATCTAAGTGCATTTTTTTACATTCGTCTATTTCACCTATCACACCACACATGTCTTTTATTGATCCCCACCCACAACGGGAATATTCTTCAGGATCATTGTTACCAAAACAGCTTACTTCATCTTTATACAAAGAACAACTTACACAATCACCAGATTGTTCATAATTACACGCACCTTTCGGGTTATTATAGCAAGCATTGCTTTTTCGTATTTCGCTTGTTCCACCTGTTGCACCTGTAACATCACCCGAATTTACATAATAATTTTCTATATCATAAATACCGTTAACTTCACACGCATCACCACCAAAATCAATAGATCCATCAGTGGTTCTAGGTAGTATATACGCTTTATTAGGCCCACCTATTGTTATATTAGTTTTACCACCCGTATCTTCATATTTAATTATTTTAGATTTACCTATGAGATATTGTGAACATAAAGAGTTTATATTTGATGTATTATTGTCAATGTATATGTATTTATTATTAGGATAAGTAGTTAAATTATTAATATTACTGTGATCATTAATATTGGTATCATTTAGTATACCATTTAAGGTAATTGTTATATAATTGGGATGTGTTTTTGTTTTTGATGCTCCATCCAATGTTTCTGGAGTTATACTATCTACGGTTATTTTTGAAATCGCTTCAAAGAAATAGTTAGACATTTCATCGGCAGTTAATTCATCTAAGTCAACTGTATGAGAACACGGGTCTTCGCCCACATAAGGTATATCGGGTATATATTCACATGATTGTTCTTGGCCTTCTACAATAGTTCCACCTAAAATATTACAATCTTGTTCAAAGTCTTGTAAATCACCTTCATATAAATCCTGTTCACTCATGATACATTGCCCACCAGTAGAAGGACCTATCCACCGTCCCCCTTTAGGACAATCTACTTCATTGATTATCATTTCATTTACAGCACTCTCTACTTTACAATATCTAGATTTTTGTTTTGTAAATACACAACCTTCCATACTTGTACACCGTTGTTCAGCACATACAGGAGAACTAAGAGTATCTGGGTAATCTCTTAAATTACATGTGCCGGCGTCGGGACCCCCCAGAATAGGTGATAAATTATAATTTCCACACATTTCGGTAGACCCTAGACTTCGTGTGGTATGATCTTCACACAGTGGTAATAAATTAGATGGGTCATCATCATGCGACCATTTACATCTACCTCTCGCCGTACAAATAGATAACTCCCCTATTTGTTCATTTTTATATCTATCAAAATCTGTATACTGAACTTGACATGTTTCTGGACAATCTAACATAATCGCTTCACGCAATTCTTTATTTTCAGAAGTACACTTTTCGATATTTTTTTCACATAATCCCGGATATTTATCTTTACAACTAGATTCAGCCGATGTGCTGTCACTATAATTTAAATCTATCCCACATCCCACGGGCGTCCACCCCTTTCTCATAGTATAATCTTTTGATAGCGGACCTTCATTGTCTATATTATAATAATATTTTTGAAGATCATTCCATTCTTCATATCTACCACACGGACCATTTTCACCACAATCAATATCATTATCACAATAATCATTAGATCTTTCACATATATTAGGATTATATATATCATTCACTTTCTTATATAACATAGGTCGCGTGTATTCGTTAACAGATTCTATATCTATATTTAATGATAATGCCTTATTCAATAATTCTTCTTCTGACATTATTGCTAATTTTGTCCTTTTACTTGCATCTAAATCATCTGTATGTTCTATTATAAAATTAATTAGAACATGTTTATCTCTTTCTATAGGTGTGGACAAATTAGTATTACAACTTAATTTAATATTATCTTTATTAATCAAAGATAAATCTTTCCTTACGCAAGCATAGGGGGATTTACCATCATTTGTTTCAGAATAAAATATGTCTGATGAATTAGAACTAGCCGGTTTAAAAAATACATGGTCTGTATCTGAGTGATGAATTGGAAGAAACTGTATATCTATTGATTGATCTAACATATCGCAATCCCTATTAGCTAAATCATATGGACTTTGGGGTGGTAAATTTTGTCCAAAATCATCAGGTTCATGTGTAACATCTATATAATCCCAAGGTGTTTTATTTTGATTATTACTTTGTAATATCCCACATACACCTAATTTTGTAGGTAGATTAGGATCAGATAGATCAGTTACACCATCTTGAATAACAAGATCTTGCACAGTCCCTTGTATTAAATCTGGGTAACTAGAACACAAGCCTCTATTAATATCATTGTCTATATCAAAACAAGTAATACACCCTGTTTTATTTGGTGAAGACCACCGATTAGGATTCCCACATTCCGATAACTTACTTCTGATTAAATCTCTACAAATATTATTTTGATCAACTTCTAGATCATTATTACCTTCTTCAAATACCATATTAATATTAAAATACTTATTTTGTGGTGTCCCAGTTATCTGGAAATAATCCGCTATATCTGCTATAGGTGAAGGTGTAACCTGTGCTAGAGGCACTGTAGTTTGTCCAGTACTGGTTTCAGGTTTACCAGTTCCAAATAATTCTTTATCAATTATAGTCATAGCCGTTGATGGAGGCATCCTTGAATTATAATAATCAGCTGGATAGAGCAGTTTATTTTTTAGAGTATCAGTAGTAGCATCATCTGTACCGTATCCTTTAAAAAATATAGAATTTATACTAGCTCCTAATGAAGAAATAGATAATATATCATTTGGTGGAGCTGTAAGAGGATCATTAGCTACTAAATTTAATGATAACATGGATCCTGTAAATTTATATATATCATTTGTCTTTGATAATTTAGCATCAGCTCCGCTCGATAATTCATGTACAAATTTAAAATATGCTACCTGGTAATTTGCCCTTTGACTAGAAGGTGTTGTACCGGATGTTGTAAAATCCCCGTCTTCATTTATACCTATAATAGACACATGGGATTCAGTATCAGTGGGTGGTGAACCTATTCCAGGTGATAACCAAAAATATTTACTATAATCTTTAGTTGAATCGTTATCATACTTATTTAGAATAGAGTTATTGTAACCTAGAGCCGATTGACCACCAACTGTTATAACAAGATCCCCAGCAGTTATAACAGAATCACTCGCAGATTTACTATCTGGGATATCTAGAATGCTTTGACTAATAGTAGTATTTTCTAATGTATTCGGAAAATAATAAATATTAATAGGATTTCCTTTATTATTAAACATATCGTTATTAGGTGTTATGTCTACATAAATTACTTTTTCTCTGGGTCTTGCCGATGTAATTGATAATGGGTATATCATTCCCATTAAAGTATTAGCTGTTATAGTATTACCTGTTATAGTATCAAAATCGGTAGAGAAATCTGATGTCAGAGGGTCATAATCTTGATTACTCCAAGTATTCATTGTATAATCATATTTAGCTAGTTTATCACGGTCTCCTGTTCTATTTTTTAGATACCATGATTCACATATTTCTGGATATTTATATGCGTTTGTTTCTTTTTCCATATCAAAAAATTCAGTATTAGCTAACGGATCTAAATTATTATTGCCCAAATAATCATCCAATAAATCAACTGAAAGAGAACCATCGTAGCCTATTATACCTACTTGATTTTCATCATTATCAGGATTAATATGATTAAGTTTATTAAATGTACCTGTATCAATCTTAAAATTATCATTTAGACTACTACTAGTAGACATACACCATGCTCTCAACTTATCTTTTTCATCTCTAGGGTTGCCATTTGGTTTAGTTATATCAGATGTATCATCTGTGTCTAATGGATAATATAATTGATTAATCATTGACGGATGGTTATTATACTCGTTTGTAATAAATTCTGACCACATAGTATTTTCATCGCCTACACCACTATACTTCTTGCCCCATGGATATAGTAAATTCTCAGTAGAACTGCTATCATTAATCCATGTATCACCTTGTTTTAAAACATCTTCATGTTCAGTTATAGGTGTTCTGGATAATCTATGAAGTGATAGTATGTTATGATCAGTATCACTATATAATATATCTGGTGAATCTAGATTAGGACCAGTTGCAGGAATATCTCCTAATCCAGTATTACTTATACCTGGAAATAAATGTGCTCTTTTTGAATAACCTGTCTCTGTACCACCTGTATCCACAGTACCATTATTTTTATAACCTGGCAAATTAATCGCTCCTACCCCTAACCTTGTTGTACAATCTGGTTTTAACCACGCACCACAACATATATCTATACCAGAAACGTTACCATCACGACCGCGGGCTGACTCATCGGCATATGTACCATAACGCACTGTCCAATCTACTTTTTGTGGATCTAATGCACCACTAGTTGTTTGATCACCTTCCCACGTGCCATTATCGTAAGCATTACTTATATATTGATTAATACCAGTAACAGTATCTTTTACTATATCATAATTATATGTTCCGCCACAAGTTTCACTCGTTAACATATCATTATGTGAGCTCAGCGCGGCGCCAGTTTTATTAGGGTTAAACCTTTTTTGATCTACAATATATGACCAGTATGTATATCCAGGGTAACCGCCATATAACGATGTTGGTAAATTACCACCAGCGTTAGCTACTTGCTTTATAGCTGTTTCACCCACACCGATGAATCCGCCCCCGCCAATTTTCCCTATTGAAATAGTTGTTTCTTCATTCGCGGTGAACCGACAGTTCGCTGACGACGCTGGACAGTTTGTCGTACTGTTACCTATAAGTGAATTTTTGAATCCGCTAAAATTAGTGTTAGCACTTGTATCGTGAGCGCAATAACTACGTGCAGTAGAATCTGTCGTATAACTAGTTTTTTTAGAATCTTTTACTAATCTATCAATAGGACTATCACCACTTGCATCATTCCAACCGCTTCCATTTAATAACCGATGCTGCGTGTCCAGGGTGGAATCATGATAATCATGAGAAATATTAACGAGCCTAGGCCCCGTCCCTGAATCGTCCGGACGTGTTGATAGCCACCTCCTCTTAAATGGATCGCCGTCCCACTGAGCCGGTGCCGTCAACGCACCGCCATCCCTAGTAGATGGACCATACTTTATTTTCGTAGTATCATCACCAGGACCATTACAATATGGATGAAGTTCTTTATATTCTAATCTAAGCCAGTCAGATAATGATCTGTATATATATTCTCTTTTAGCATTTTGTAAATAACCTGTATTTAAACCACTGATAGTAGTTAATAATTCGCTATAGGGTAACCCCATATAATATATATCACTACCACTATAACCTTCACCTGTATAATTTCTACCACTGGATAAGGTCGGATCAAGTTGAGAAACATAATTATTATAATCAATATTCCTTACATTACGAGATAATTGTATTTCTCTTTTATTACCACCTGTATATGACATTATATTTTTCCATAAAATATGTTGTGAAGATTCATCCTCTGCTTCACAAAAGGGTTTTATTAACGTATTTCCGGCTATTTCAACATTAAATGGTAATCTTATTCCATAATATTGTGCGTATTCAGGTGTTGATTGAGGTGTTGATTGAGCTAGTGTAGCTGGATCATTAGTATTTATAATATTAAAATTACCACTAGATAAATAATAATTATTAACACCACCTAAATACCCGCGATTGTAAAATAGATTACCCCAGAAAGGTGGTGTATTTCTAGTAATAGACCATAAAGCAGCTTTTGTTATATCAGCTGTATCTGTTAATGAACCTAATGGATCAGTTGTTGGTTGAATATTATCTTTTTTTGTTATTATATAATCGAACACAGTTTCATGAGTATCATTAAAATATCTAGCCATTAATCTCAATAATCCATCAACATTCATAAGATCTAAAGTTTGATATGTGGGGGGCGCTGTATCCCCAATTAAATATTTCCAACTTTCGATAGATCCACTACATAGTTGTTGAGCTCTACTACCTCTTGTACATTCTGCTTTATGTAGTTCATCTTTAATAGTTATCACTGGTTGTGTAAATACATTAAAATTTTTAAATTCATTATAAGGAGCCCATGCTTTTAATTCATCTTCGGTATATATAGTTTTTAAACCATTAATAAGACTCTTGAGTTCATTAAATTCAGCCCGAATTCTTATATCAAATGTTTTCACCCCACTTGCCACCCAATCGTCTCCTGGAGTAGCGACTGGAGTAGCGACATAAGTAGAGACATACGTAGGGACACGTGTAAAAATATTATTTACAGAATTATTCTCGTATAAAGTACCATATCCTTTAACAATATTATTAGGTAATTGACCTAAACCTGGTCCCGCTGTTGCAAGTGGATAATTATACCTAGATAATACAGTCAAACTCAATGTATCTACAGTGTCTGCTTCTTTAAATATTTCAGTACCAAAAAATTCAACAAATTGAAAATTACTGTTAATATTTTCAGTATTATTATTTATTTCAGGTGGTCTATGAAAAGTAAAACTCATCTTACCTGAATTTGAATTAATATTAAATGCGGATATTTCTAATACACAGTGTTGATTAACTACAGGTAAAAGATTAACAGTTCCTCTTAAATCATATAGAGTGTTTAATATTTTTCTATCGTGAATATCACTCACACCCGGTAATTCATCTAGTGATTGTGTATTAGAATAGTACTTGTAACCGTAACATTTTTTATATTTATCAATACCGCTATCACTCATAGAACCTTCATCGATACTAGAATCATATGAACGTTCTATAGCATGTATTAAATCTTCAGCATACATAACCCATTCACCATTGTACACAAAATATTGGTAATTTTGTAGAGCGTTATTGATAGATGTTTTTATATCTTCACATTTATCACCTTGTTCAATGGTAAATGGTACCAAAGCTACGTTTTCTCCTAAGAAGTAAGACGCTGTTTCTGTAATATCTGATTCACTTAATCCTTCCATTTTCCTTTTACAAGACATATCTTCCCACCATCCTGAACCATATTCACGCCATTTAATCATAATTACTTGCTCTCCAATATATTGTGGATTAATTATATAATCTGCCGGTTGACCTACGAACCCTGCTTCTATATTAGGATAAACACAAATACCCTCCATATCACCTTCAACTGGTTTACCATCACCCTTTCGCTCGATAGGATATGAAGAAGATAAATCTAATGGAATCCCTGTACCGTTACCGTTTCCCTGATTCATAATATCTAATGCGGTGCCCTCATACCATTCATAACCTAAATCTTCACACCGTGTTTGTTGAGCGAATTTACAAGGTATAGAATTATGACATTCAAATCCGTCCCATGTACAGTATCTATCGTTAAAGTAATCGTCATCTGTTTCAGAATCCCTAAGTAAATTTGGAAATTGAATATCTCTAACAGAATCTTCTGGAAACCATTTATCAGAAACACATTGGTCTTTATGATGTTTTAATTCTTGAGAGTTTGTTACTGAATTATCTACGGGAGAATGTTGTGAACATTTACTAATACATTTACCCCCTTTGCCTGCCGCAGTATTATCACTATCCCATATACACGGATTAAATACATCGTGTGTATCATCTATTTCTTTTTCACAATATTGTTGAGGTGTAACAGATATTGTAGACGATCTATTATTATTACCATCATCAAAATTCACATATTTCTTTATCATATAATATTTTAATTTTTCTGGATCAGCATCTCCACCAGATGATAATTTGTTCATATTATCTAAATCATTATCACGTATATGACATACATCACATAGATATTTAGATGTAAAATAAGGATGTTTTTTATTATTCCTGTCTCTATATTCTGATACATTAATGTTTTCTTCTTCTAGCATATTAACATCGTAATCCCCGGGTAAATGTCCGTCTACTGGTTTACATGAATTAAACATCTCACCGATAGTTACACCATCGTTGGGTTGCGGAACTTTGGGTATGCAGTATTCATTAAATGGCTCCCATAAACACCCATAACCATGGTAATTCATACAATCTTCAACAGATTTTATATCACCACAATCTCCATCACTCATTAATGGTCCCATATTTTCACCCGTTTCTAAATCATATGTAACATTACCATCGGATACACATATCCCTTTATCTGCGTTGGAAGGTAAATCATATATCCTAGGATCTTTATAATTTTCACACCCAGATCCACAATCGGGTGGGAATCTATTATAGCAATCTTTATTGTGACCACTGTAGTAATATCCACAGTAAACTTCTCCTATTTGAGATAAACCAGCGGCTTCAGCGGCTTCAGCGTCTTCAGCGGATACCTGTGAATCAAAACATTGGCTATCTTTTGCTCTACAAACACCTTCGTTAGAATTAGGTGTATCATCCATGGCATATTCATTTGGATGCCATATACACGCATTATCATTTCCACTAAAATCATATATATCAGGACTTAGTGATGTTTTATTCCATTCATGATATTGTCCACATTCACCTTTGGTTAAACGTGCTTTACATTTATGTGAACATTCACCATCTAGTTCATTATTTTTAGGTATCCATAAACAATTATTATCTGTATCGTCATTACAACTAGATAGGGATTGCTGTAATGCACATTTATCACAATGTAAGGCATCTAATGAATAATCTGCCATATATACTACTGTAATTATTTTATTTTAGTATATTTAATTTTAGTATTTTTACTTAAACACATTATTATCTATTTAATTAAACTTACTAGATGGATTCAACTGGTAATCCAGTTACTATTAATTTAGAGGGTGAATCCAACACTTTAAATTTTACTCTAGATGATAAAGAAATAATTAATTATATAACTCTTTCTGAAAATCCATTAGAACAATTAAAAACTTTAATTCATAATGGATTTTTACTTACTAAATGTAGAACCCCTGCAAATATTTTATGTGAATATCCGGGTTTAAAAGAATTAAAAGATAGTATCTTACCTATTACCGAATTATTTAATACGGGGGGTAATTCTTCAAAGAATGGTAAACTTTGTGAAATACTTATGGGTGAATCATTTAGAAAAACATTTCCTTCTCTTGAATATACCGAAACCGCCTCAACAGATAGAACCGGTGATGCAATAGTTAAATATGATAATTTAGAATTTATGATTGAATATAAAAATTATGATAAACCTATTCCATCATCTGAGGTTGATAAACTTTTACGCGATTTAAAAATTCAGAATATTCCGATGGGTATCTTATACTCTACTAAATCTAAAATTACAAAAAAAGATGTATTAGATTATGATGTTATCGATGGAAAATTAATTGTATTTTTATCAGGTGAAGGAATTAGTACAAACTCTTTAGTCTTAGGAATTAAATTTTTGTTACACTTACACAAAGCCAACATGGTAAGTTTATCAGATAAAGTTTGTTCTCTAGTTAATAAATCCATGGCTCATAAACTTCAAAGTATGTTCACAAAACTCATAGAACTTAGAGAATCACTACAAAGACATAATGAAAAAATGGACGATACCACTGATAAAATGTTAAAATTAATGAGTTCATTAAAAGAAGATGGTGTCCATATGTTAAGTAGCGTAGTTTCTATCGTCGATGAAATAAATGAAGTGATAGCTGATACTCATAGAGAAACAGATGTTATGGTTGCGTCTCATGTTGAATTAGTAGATTTTGTAAATAGATCAACCGATAAGAAAAAAGATATCACACAATGCTTACGGATACTTAATTTAGCGGATGAAATGAATATTGTTTGCGGTATATCAGAATTAAATCATATTTCTTTATTTAAAGGTATAACAGAAATAGGACGATTAAAGGTAACTAAATCGTCAGCAACGCTAATTATGTATAATTTAGTCAAAGGACCAACTATGTTTGATAGTGAATATGAACAAATAAAGAACGGTCATTTTCATATCAATTTAATAGATTCACAAAATGTATGGAATATTATTGAAAGAAGATTTCAATAGAATTTTCATCCACCTATTGTTAATTCTATTGAAATAATTATATATATAACATTATATGTCAGATGGTGTCAAATATGTGGGCAAAATGCTCGGCGATGAAAAAAAAAAATTTGATCGTGCGCGTAAGAATACAACATCTATAGATAAAATTAAAGGAATTAAAAAAAAAGAATCAACTGGAAAATTAGATGATATGTATAAATTAGAGGCGGATGAATTTATTAAACGGTTAGAAACTTTAAAAACAGAATTAAATTCTATAGAAAAATATAGAGCTAAATTATCAGAAAAAATAGTTGATCATGGATTTAGTTATGATTTAAATGCTTTTGATAGTTTATATGATGACCTTACTTCGGGGACTTCGGGGACTATGGGTATCCCCGATGAAGAAAATCAAATAAAACAAGGATTATTATATTTATTGAGTAAAACAGTAGAAGCTAGTGAAGTAAGTAAAGTAGAAGGGGGGGGGGTATTTGATAAAAAAGAAAGATTGAAACGAAATATTAAGAATATTCATAAAAAAACCGAACTTTTAAGTAAAACTAAAATCATAGATTTACTAGAGAGGTGGATAAAAGGTAAAGTTAAAACGGGTACACAAAAAGATGCTGAAATAATAAAAACACAGAAAATATTTGTAGAGTATTTTAAACAATGGGTTGATAGTAATAATGATAAGACTGAGTTGACCAATATTACTAAACCGTTTAATAGTGTATTTGGTACTATTAATAATATGAAAAGTAAAGCAGAATTAACAGACGTATTAGAAGGTGAAATGGTTGAAGTAAAAGACGGTAATTATAGATTGAAACCTATACAACCCTCCACAACATTCAGTAGTAAACAAAATGAATTAGGAACACTAGTAGAGAAAGTAAAGAGTTTAGAAAGGGAAAAGAAAAAAATAGAAAGACAAATTTCTCTATCAGGGCGTTATAACGTAGATCCCGTACTACCAAATCAACTATCCGCTGTTGAGGAGGAATATGAAAAAACTGTATCCGAGTTAACAAAATTAAAAGCAGAAATGAGTAATGCTGAAAAATCTAAAAATGAAGAATTAGAAAACTTAAAACAAGAATATTCGGAAGCAACGAAAAAAATAGAAGAAAAATACAAAGATAAAAAAGATGAAACAGTAAAAGACAAAAAAAGTAAAACGCCCTTAAATTTAGCTAACAACGATAATATAGATAAAGATATTGATTCGGTATTTGAGGGTACACCAGAAATGAATGAAGCAACTGGATCACTTGATAAAGTAAAATTTGCCGGACAAGAATTACCACAGGAGTTACAAATAAATGTAGGCGAAAACATAAAAAAACTAAGAAAAAAATATTTAGACGAAGATGAAAAATTAACAAATATGGTACATCACTTAACTAGCGCAAATAATAGTGGTATTGTTTTATATCAATATTTACAATATATAGTCTACAAATATTGGTTAGATATATTTGATAAAGAAATTGTTGATAGAAAATCAGTTTTAGAAAAATATATAGAATATGGTGATAAAAAATTTGGAGATGAAGCATTAAATTCATTTAGAACTAAATTTAATTTTTCTACAGGTTTAAGAAAACGTATAGTTGATGCTGGAATTGGTGAATTATTACAAATTATACTAACAACCACGTATAGAGAATATCAAAATAACGGTTTATCTGCGAGTGGTTTAGATAAAATAGTGGCTTTCGGTCTTCCATTAGTTATTTTACCAGTACCGGGAGCTACAGAAGCAGTTGCAGCAACATTCGCAGCATATTCTGTATATAAAGGTGTAAAAGGCTTATCTTCTTTCATATATGAAAATTTAATAAGTGAAATAAATAGAGTAAAAGATGGAAATATTAAAAAGTTATTATTTTCGTTAGAATCAAAACCACAATTAAAAGAAGAAATATTATCAGTTAATAAAGGACTTGATTCAAAACTAGTGGAATTTATTAAATTACTAAAACAAGAAGAAATAGACGAAAAAAATAAAGCAGAAGAAGAAAAACAAAAGGCTATAGACGAAAAAAATAAAGCAGAAGAAGAAAAACGTAAGGCTAAAGAAGAAAAAAAGAAAGCTGAAGAAGAAAAACGTAAGGCTAAAGAAGAAAAAAAGAAAGCTGAAGAAGAAAAACGTAAGGCTAAAGAAGAAAGCGCTGAAGTCGCGGGACAAAAAATGAGTGAATCAGATAAAGGACAACCCGGTCATGAAACAGTAAGTGGTGATGAAGATAAAGGGACTGAAAGCGGTGAAGATAAAGGTAAAACTAGTGAAGATAAAGGTAAAACTAGTGAAGAATTAGGTGAGTTAGATGTATTTAGCGATAGTTCTGTATTAGATTTAGAACCAGCAAATACATTAGTTGGTTCAACAGAACAAGAATATACCCCAGATTCAAGAAAACAAAATGAATTAGCTATAATAACAAGAGATGCTAAAAAACTTAGAAAAAGATTGGAAGACGAACGCATAAAAACTACAAATAAAATGAATCACTTAAAAAAACAATTAAAGGATTTAAAGAATATGAAAGATGAAGATAAAGAAACGAAAGAACATATAATAACGGAACGACACAAATTAATTGAAGAATTTAAAAAGGCGATAAGGAGAGTAGAAGCTGAAAACAAAGATTTAGAAAAGAAGTATAAAATAGATGAATTAAAACTTATAGAGGGTAAAAATAAATTAGAAGAAGATAACGTCGATTTATTACGTGAAAAACAAAACTTATTAAAAACCCTTCAAACAGTTACGCGTAACCCACCTGAAAAACGGTCTACACGTAAAGGTAGAGGTAAAGGCGCGAGTAAAGATACGAGTAAAGGTACGAGTAAAGGTACGAGTAAAGGTACGAGTAAAGGTACGAGTAAAGGTAAAGGTACCGATAAAACAAAAAAAAAGGAAAAAAGAGTTAAATAACGTATAAAAAATAAAATAATAATATTTTGTATCTTTATATTTTATGGCAACGTTCAGTATTGATATATTTGACACTCCATCCGATAAACTGAATGTCCACGATAAACTGAATGTCCACGATAAACTGAATGTCTCCGATAAACTGAATGTCCACGATAAACTGAATGTCTCCGATAAACTGAATGTCTCTAATATATCCTCATTTAATAATAATATAGGCGCTTCTAGTAGCGTGTTAACATATCGTCCAGAAAGCACGTCTATTACTGCGCCCGATCTGCTACCGTTAAACAATAATGATGAAAGATTTAAGCAAAATCAACTCATTAATGGAAAAACGCGTTATGAACAAGACAATACAATTATAAAGTCATTAGAAGAAGAAATAGTTAATATGAAACAAAAACTATCATTTGTATATGAAAAAGATGATGAAATAGCTAAATTAAGTGATGAAATAATAACACTTAAAAAACAATTATCTGAGGCAACAGCTTATTCAGAAGAAGCTAGTAAATTGAGACTAGAAAATATTCGTCTAAACGATGATATACAGAGTCTAAATACCAGATTAAAAGAAGTGTCGTTTGAAAATGAGTTAAATATTAATGAATTACATAAAAAAATTAAAACATTAGATGATAAAGACGAATCAACAAAAAAAGTGGAATCAGAAATACCGGTAGAAATAGAAGATATTGATGAAATGATAGATATCAATGTACCACATTTAAGAGATGTATTGACTAGTCGTTTGAAGGATAAACAAATGGAACACATAGAATCGTTGATAGAATCATATGGATTAAGAAGAAAAAATCAAGTTAAAAAATCATTGATGGAAAAAATGTTAGAAGAAGCGATCCATATATAATCTAAGCATATACTATAATGGTTAAAAGGAGAACTTCTAAAAAAAAAGATTCATCACCTATTCCTAAAAAGTTACATTTTATATGGTTGGGTCCTAAGCAACCACCCTATTTAAAAAAATTTATGAAAACGTTTGAAACGTATGCCCCAGGATATGAACAAAGATTATGGGGTGATGCTGATATAACTAAAAAGAATTTCCCTATAACATATGATACTATTCAAGATATAAGGACTTATCAAGGTGAAAAGATTAAAGAATATACTAATCAAAAAACTATGCTAAAGACAAAAGGGGATCCTTACACTTACTCAAAATACGCCCAAGTATCCGATCTAATGCGTTATGAAATAGTAAATACTCACGGCGGATACTATTTTGATGCGAATATGTTTTTATTAAAAGATATAAGTAAATTATTTAATCGTAAAGAAAAATTTGTGGGTTGCAATGAATTAGGAACAAATATGAAAAAATCACCTATCTTATCAAATTCATTTTTCGGTGCTGTGACCAAATCACCAGTCTTAAAAAGAATATTAAATAAAAAATTTTTAGAATCGATAGATCTAAGAACGCTCGATGTAGATTTTGAAACTGGACCGGGTGCGCTAAGAGGTGTTCTAGATATAAGTAAAGACAGTTACCATATTTTTGAGGCAAATACTTTTTATCCCTACATTTTACCGTGGACAGCGGATGGAGATGATCATCCTTTACGGAAAAGTAGCAAACCTATGTGTACGGGTAAAAGGACTAAAAAAAGAACACTTAAAATGAAAGATAATCTATGGTTAGAATTTCCGTGTAAAAAGTACAAAGGTGTCTACGGGATAAAAATATGGGAAAGCGGTGGTTCTTGGTCAAGACCAAAGAAGTGGCATGAACAAGAAGGTTCTAAGTTACAAAGTCATTATCAAGAAGGTGGTGTAGTCCCATGTGTCCCCTGTGCCGCCGCTGTGATAGGAACCGGTCCTATAGGCGTGGGAATAGCAGCAGTAGGTGCGTGTGGTTATGGAGCTAAAAAAGGATATGATTATTATAATAAATGTAAAAGTAAGAAAAGT
>Ga0206130_10004407_pt1 | contig 17442 bp, 19 predicted proteins | sample Helgoland_Spring_9_FD_148637 | JGI IMG/M metagenome (GOLD analysis project Ga0206130, IMG submission 148637) | Pelagic subsurface seawater microbial communities from Kabeltonne, Helgoland, North Sea - Helgoland_Spring_Bloom_20160512_1 | ecosystem: Environmental > Aquatic > Marine > Epipelagic ... | reverse complement strand
TAGGACGGCTTTGGTTGCGTCCAAACGAAGAACGGCTTTGGTTGCGTCCAGACGTAGGACGGCTTTGGTTGTTGCGTCCAGACGTAGGACGGCTTTGGTTGTTGCGTCCAGACGTAGGACGGCTTGCTCCTCTTGCTGCTCCAGCAAAAGAAAGGGGCGAATTAATTGATTTATTAGCGGCGGCTTGAACAATAGTTTCAGTTGTGCCCGAAGGCGAAGAACGGGATTTACCCGCAAAAGTACACGATTCATTCTTAAACGACATCTTAAAAGATTATTTATTTTTATAAAGCATAGATGTATTTATTTTTTCAATTTTTTTCAACTTTTAAAAGTTAATATAAATTTCTTATACTTTTTTTAAAATTGAATAATAGTATAATTTTTTATATATTAATGGACTTTTCTTAAATCAAGGATTTTGAAGGTATAGGAAAATGTTGTCTAACATTTTTTATTCCACCTAGAATTGACTTGAGGAAAAATCTATTAAAAGTAGAAAAGAAAATCAATAGTCTTAAACATGAAAATAAAAGGAAGCAATTACGACTTGTTATGAAAACTATTAATAATAATTTAAATAATATAAGTAGTTTTGAAACAACAGGAACTATAATATGTACAGGATTAAATAATATGATGGAAGTTAAATATTATCAAATCGTTCCAAAGAAACTTATAGAGGATTTTGAATATTTCTTTTATGTTTAATTTTTCCTATACAACCATAAAAGAACAGAAAAATATTATCAGTAGATTACCTAATCTTATAGATAGTAATAAAATAATTTATATTAAAGAACTTTATAATATGAATGATTTTAAAAATATAAAAACTATCTATTATTTTTTAGAGGAAATAATACCAAATAACATTTTAAATATAAAAAACCTATACTTATGTTCAAAATAGATAGTAATATCAGACAAGTTATAAAAGAATATGGGTTAGTTATAGGTATTTTATTTTATTAAACATATATATGTCGGTGAATGTTTTTGATATAGAAGATATTAGAAAGGAAATATTCAGTTATCTACCAAAAAAATTTATCGATTCGCAAAGCGAATATATAACAAAATATTCAAAGGAATATTTTGGAGTAATATATTAATTTGAATTATCTTTATAATTCAAATTAAAATGTTTATCATGTCGTCACAAAATGAACGGTATTTCTAAAATAAAATATAAAAAATATCGTGATTATTCCTGGAGGAGATCGGAAAATAAATATATGAAAAATTATTGTAATTGGTGTTATTATTATGTGTTTGAATACCCTTAGAGTCTACTTGTCTTTAAAAGTTCATTTATATAATTTATATCTTCAATAGTAAATTTTTTAGATGGACCTCCTAGGTAACTATGATGTATAGTATATTCATTCATATCTTGATTAACTATAATATTAGAACCGAATCTGAAATTATTTCCTAAAAAATTAAATCTACTAGACCTTAAATAATTATAGTAATTATCTTGTATTGTAGAATAAATACATCTTCCATTTTCTTCTATAAATTTCTTAAAAGCTTTAATAACTACACTATCAATTAAATCACCTGATTTACAAGTGACAACATAAGATTTTCCGGATAATTTGACAAATATCTGCATTAATATTATATAGATAATTATAAATCAAATTTTTTTGGCAAATTAAATATGCTAATCTAAAAAAGCAAATAAAAGTCACCGTAGAGATTTACCTCGACTGGTTCAATCTTCAGACTATCCATACTATACTCATCATCACCAATATGAATAACTTCTTGTCCAGTGTTGTACCCCAAAGTAAACGTCATCATATCTACCGGCTTGTGCTTTCCAGGGTTTACTGTAATGTGAGAACGACTATTTAACTCTTCTCCAAAATGGTCGCTCTTAATAATAATTACCTTGGATGGATTTTCTTCTGACCCGAAGGTAATTAGACTCCCATGTTCAACCTCTTGACACCTGGAAAGGTCGTGCATTGGAACTCCTCGAGAATTATAGCTCACTGTAACATGACCCATCTTATCTCCACCATAATCTGCCAAAATCCGATGTTGGTAGAATGTAGGTTCATATGTCATCTTTGGATTACTTAGAAGCAGAATATCTCCTGGGAAATACCATTCCTCTTCCCAAGAAGGGTAAGAGTACAATGTCACTCCATTATCATTTGCGTAATTCTTACGAATATTCTTTACCATAGACATGTTCCTTCCGCAAATCTTCTGAAACATCTTCAAATTATCCCATCCACGATGAGTCAATACACTTTGAAGTCGTTTACTGTCAACATATGTCTTTAGATTAGTTGGATGGAAAATATGAAGATGGAATCTAACTCCAGAAAACACCTTCTGAAAATAATTAATAATCCCAATCTTACTGCGATTCATAATAACTCCACCGCCACAACTGAGCACTGGGATCTTTCCATTCTTAATCGCCTCACAGATGAGATACTTGGTCAAACCGTTCCTTTCTTGACCTAGTTTGAGAACCATCTCAATACTTTCTAGATTCAGCAGGTCTCCGTCGATATGAACAAACTTATCTCCAGAACTCTTTGACTCTTCCAATTGGCGACCTCGAGTTGACTTGCCATATCCAATAGGTCCTACAATTACAATCACATTAACCTCTGGAATGCAGGTCAGCTGTCTATTGATACCTACTATAATTTCATCAGTAGTCATTTCTGAAGTACTAGGAAAAGGGACTCGATCCGCAATAAATATATGCTCCATTGGGGCACACTGCGAATCAGCTGCAGATAGAGTACGAAGATAGCGTTGGTATTCAGCATGATAGATTGGATACTTTTCAATCACTTCAAGACACCAACGATATACATTATTAGCAGACGTTCCTGGGATCACCCACCTCTCCATAAATCTAGACAAGCTCTCTAGAATTGTTGGGAAGATTAGAGTACCCTGCTCAGACAAAGTTTGTCTAACAAACATCGTCCTGAAAGTATAGAAGGGAAACTTGAACTTGATAATAGAAGTCTCACCCTCTCGTCTTACAAAGATGATAAGTCCTTCAAGACAGCTTCCTAGAATACTCTGATGAAGCTCAGACACTTCTCCTGTGGTGTCATACATTAGAGTATCGAACTGTTCATTAGTCATGGTGTTTCGATGGGTAATCAAATGATTCATGAACTCCATAATCTTTTCTCTACCAGAAATATGATAGTAAATGTCAATCAATAGTCCATGAGCTTTACAAAACTCAACCTTATCATCATTGGATAACCAAGAAAGAAACTGAACACTCTCAGACGATGAAATATCTGGCTTGAAAGTATGTCCCTTAGCAACAAAAGTTACTACAAAATGAGACCCCATAGATGCAGCACCATGAGTTCTGTCCTTGATTGACATACATTCACCACAAAAGTGGATGTTTTCAGTTACCATAGTATGAACAAGGTCAAAGGTAACTGATGGTCTTACAATCTCTGACAAATCATCAATCATATCACCTGATGCAGTATTCTTACAAGTTGTAAACCAATAGTAATTCTCACCGTATTCAAATGCCATAACTTGGCCTAGAAAACCAGAATACTTTTTGGTTAGGACAATTTCATCTGCTCCCTCAAAGTCCTTAGACTCTACTGCGCTTTGTCCAATCTGGTCATTGGAAAACTTGGGATAGAATCCCTTATACTCTACCTCGTTAGTATCAGTCTTCCAAATAATAGGAAATCCACGAGGAAACATACATTCCTTCGAAAGTCGTATGAGCACACTATCTATAGGACAGTGTACCATTACAATGAAAACCTTCTCAAGTTCTGTTGGATAAAACTTGAGATGGCATTGGTTTTTCTTATGTGACACAATAAATGCAAGCTTACGTCCAGTGTTATCGGTCTGATTAAGAAATGTTAGAAACTCATCACGAAGAGAAGTCTTGTTGGTACCGTTGATTTGAGGACCAATGTAAAGCTGAATATACTTCTTTATAATAGAAGTAGTTGTTTTAAAACAGGATTTACCTGTATAAGTGCTTGTTGTTATAGACTTGAGCATGTCAAAATATTTTGATTTATTGGCCATCTGGATTATTCAAATTTCAATTTTTTATTTAAAATAAATCGCGTTAACACTATCAGCTAGAATACTACAGAACTCATCAAAGTGTTCAGTGGGTATCCAAAAACTATCACGAATCACACGCCTTGTATCAATTCCAGCTTTCCAAAATATATCAGATTTTGCCTTCACTTTATAGTAGGCATCAGAACTGGCTTTATAATCACATCCATTAATTTCAGGAATAATCTTAAACTTAGAAATTCCTCTTTCTAGATGCCACAGAATCTCTGTTAGATTTTTACCATGTCCGCCTACAGTAGTCCTTTCTTTTTCAGAATAGAGAAGCGAGCGGTTAAAAAACCAATTACCAACATTATAACCGTTGATAACTGTTCCACTAGGAGAAATAAGCATTGCTTTAATAAAATTAGTATCTATTGGTGAATTAGACATATATAGATATAAATATTGTATTTTTTCAATTTTTTACATTTCCAATTTTTTTATTAGTATCAATTATTTAATACAATATATGTGTTAAGATAAGTTGCTAAAGTTAACCACAGAATATATGGTATTAAGATAAGACTTAACTTACTATTAATATTTAATGAAGTTATAAATGTAGTTATTGTGAAACCAAGAGTAAATAAAATATCAATCAAAGCTAATCTAATCAATTTAAATTTAAAAAATAATGAAGTCCAAATCAGATTAAAAAATAATTGTATCACAAAAAATGTTAATGGTTGGCACCACATATTACATTTTTCATCCCTCATCATTAAAACTAAATATATTACCATACTTGTATAAAGTAAACTCCAGGTAGTTCCAAACACCCAACTTGGTGGAGTTAAGGTTGATTTTTTTAAACTATTATACCAAGTTCTATTTTGCATATATATATATATTTATATTATAATCATCTGTTACCAGTTATAACTAAACAAAAACCAGCAGTAATATATGTCATAAATATGAATAAAAACCCAGTTATGAACCAAATAAAAACAGGTGAATTATCTGGTCTTACTCTTAGTATTGTACATACAATTAATCCAGTAATAGTATTTATTATAAAATACAATGAACTATAAATTATTATCTTAAAAATAAGTAAAAAATTACAACTACTATTACGTCTAATATTTACTTGTAATTTTTTAAAGTTTGAAAAAAAATTTATTTTTTCTACAATAAAAGCATTTGAATTATTTCTACATAATGGACATTTATTACCATAACCATATTCATTATATTGTTCTATACACTTATAACAAATAATACCTTCAGAACATTTATTATTTTCACATTTGAAGACTCTTTTTTTTGAGGTAGAATTAAAACATATAACACAAATATATTTACCTTCATTCAAAGGTAATATTTTGAATTTTGCCATGTTATTTTTAAAACTAAATCATTTCATTTTTTTTAATTCAAATGAAATTCCTAAATGTGGGCTATTTACATCTTTATCTTCTACACTTATTTTACCAATTAAATGTTTATTAGTTTTAATTAAAGCACCATCTATCCATCTTGGAATCATATCGTCCATTATTTTAAAATAAGATTGTGTTGGATAAATTCCATAATTTTCCCACATTGTAGGAACATGACTATATATTCTCTTGAATTCAGAAAATCCTTTAATTTTAAAAATATTTTTCCCAAAGCTTCCCATTATAATTATATTTTTATCCTTGAGATAACTATTTATATAATCATTTATTTGTTCTAATTTTAAATTAATATTAGATGAGTTTTCACCTAAAGATGTGTTTATAATATATAATTTTCTAATTTTTACTATCAGAAACCCTTGGTTATTAAAACAATTATAAGAACATGAAGTTTTAAATTTAATATAATCTATAAACTTGATAGGGAATTTAGATAATATTACTAAACCAGAATCTTTTAATAATTTATAATTGGGTGATAACACTATATTGAAATTAACAGATTTATGTAAATTAAATTTTTTTAAACCGGTAATATCATTATAATATTCTTGTAAACAAATAATATCCTTATCCCAATTAATAAAATCAATTTCTTTATATTTTAAAGAGTTTTTTTTAAGATTATAAGATACTAACTGTATAGTTCTTTTCTTTTTACTATCAACATAATTTAATCTGTTAATGTTAGTGTCACCTGTTAAATAAATAATTATAAAAAATATGATAACAATCCCAACCCCTTGAACTACTTCTATCATTAATTTATAATATATATTTTTTGTAGAATCTTTATTTAAATATCTAATCATATTTATATGAATAAATATTTAGTTTCTAGTGTATTATTCCCTCTTATAGATTTATTCTATTTAAAATTAATATCTAATCATTTTAGTAAGTTAGTTAAAAAAATTACTAAAGAAGAAATGGTATTTAATATGACTAAAGGTATTATTGCTTATATAATATTAGCTTTTGGAATTAATTATCATATTATAAGTGATATGAATAATAATAATATTAATAAAAAATTATTAGATAGTTTCATTTTAGGTTTAGTAATATATGGTACATTTGATTTTACCAATGGAGCAATTTTTAAAGATTATGACTATACTACTATGGTAATAGATACTTTTTGGGGTGCCATATTACATCTATTAGTAACTTACTTGACTTATAAAATTACTAAATAAAATGATTCACTATAATATTGATATAAAAATTGAAACATGTTATATTTAAATAAATTAATGACTGAAGTTAAAAAAAAAAATAAAAGAATGAGAAGTCCAGAAAGAAGAAGAAGTAAAAATAGAAGTGAAGTGAACATGGTGTATATATTCTATTGGTTCCTAATTCTAATATTAGTTGCCAGAATTGATACAGATTATGGAAATAGTCCAAATAACGATCTAATTTATACAGGTCTATATACACTATTAACAATAGTTTATCTTGTAATTAAAGAAAATATGAGTTAATTTCTACTAATTTAAAACAAGATTAGTTAATTTTCTTTAAAAAAGACTTTCTAAAAGAAAAGTTCTTTTTAAAAGAACTATGGCAATGGAGGTAAGCGAACAGAACAAACTCTTTTCTGTCTATGGGTTGGGTTCGACGAACGAGTCAGCGACAGCATCACCTACTGAGCTTCCCAAGTAGGAAAATCCAGCAAGCATACCGAAACAGACCACCTTGGACGCAGGTTCTGGATCAACTATACAGATAGGTGCAAGGTATGTACTGATTAAGTAACTTGTTCCAGTAACGACTGTTCCTTTGGCAACTCCTGCCTTGACGGAACCAGTCTCTTTCGTCTTCATGTAACCACTGAATGCACCAGCTATTGGAGCTATGATAGGCGTAAGAGGTTTTGGTACTGTTGGCAATGGTACTGGTACTGTTGGTGTCACCACAGGGTGATAACACTTAGTCCTTAGACATTTCGCACTAAGTTCGCCAATAATGTTTTGCGGGGATATATCAGTCCATGGAATATTATCCATCAGACCCTGAGCAACCCCAGTTGCAGCAGCACCTGCACCATTTACAACATCATCGACGAGGTCAGCAGCATTGATAGCATCATCAGCAAGGTCAGCAGCATTGATAGCATCATCAGCAAGGTCAGCAGCATTGATAGCATCATCAGCAAGGTCAGCAGCATTGATAGCATCATCTGCCACGTTCGCACCGTGGTCTACTGCAATGTCATCGAACATGTTTACTACCATATCTTCAGCCTCTTCAGAAGAAAGTAGGTACATGTCATCGAATGCATCTCCAGCCACATTCATAACATCATCAACTTCGTCAACAAAATCAACACCTTGGAGAAACTCACCAAGTCCACCATCGTCACTGTGAATATGATTTAGTGGAAAAGGTTCTAGGTTAGAAATTTCCTCGACTTGGTCGAAAAAATCAATACCTTGGAGAAACTCACCAACTCCACCATCGTCAATGTGAACATGATTAAGGGGAAAAGGTTCAAGTGTCAGATGAGGGACTTCGTTTAAGATGAGGTTTGCAGCCCCATTAACACCATCATAAACCGGACCAATGTATGGTTCTATAGGTTCCACAACCTGTCGAACAAGTTGTGGTACAGGGATGGGCTGCGCAGTTGCAGTCCCAGAAAAAGCAATGAGAACCAAGACAAACACTGCACCGAAACGAGTGTAATTTTGTAGAGGACGACTTGTGTTGCGTTCAGACGAAGGACGACTTGTGTTGCGTTCAGACGGAGGACGACTTGTGTTGCGTTCAGACGGAGGACGACTTGTGGTTGAATTAATTGATTGATTAGCGGTGGCTTGAACAATTGTTTTTTTAGTGCCCAAAGGCGAAGAACGGGATTTACCCGTAAAAGTACACGATTCATTCTTAAACGACATCTTAAAAGATTTTTAATTCTTTTTAAGCACACTAATATTTTTTTTTTTCAATTTTTTATGGTAATGTTATATAATTAATTTTGAATATTAGGCACCCAATGAATAGTTCTAGGACCCATTTTTTCTTTAATTACCTCATTACCATCATTATCAACATTTTGAAAATATACATTAAAATTAGCATAATATCCGTATTGATAGTAATCCTTAATATAGTAGTTTTTGTATAAAAAATCTTTTTTAGCTAAAACTTTTAATTTTAAAGCTTTCTTAATGTCATAGAAGATCCAAGCTATTCGAGTTAGATTATACCATAATGTTTTTAATTCATCTAACTTTATATCGCTTAATTTCCTATAAGGAGATATTTTTGAATGATATAAAACTTCTGCTCTCATATAATTCCCACATCCAGCAGCAACTTTTTGATCTAATAGAGCTGTACCTATAAAACCATTATCTCTCTTACGTTCTAATCTTTTTTTAAATTCATCAAATTTATTATAATCTTCAATAACATCCACACCTAAACATTTTAATTTTGATTCTAGTTCTTTTTCAGTTTGATACATAAGTGTTCCAAAATTCCTAACATCATTGAAATGCAAAATTGTTTTTTTCTTTGTCTTCTCTAAAATAAAAGAAGCATTATTATGTTTTATATTATCAGTTGTCCAATATCCACTCATACCTAGAGTATTAAAAATATACATATTGTTACTAAGTTTAAAATAAATAAATTTACCCTTACAATTTATATCAATTATTTTTAATGGTAAGTCATCTATTAATGAATTCTGTTTTTTAAAATTTTTTTTTGTATAACGTCCACTATTAATTGTAATTTTTTTTATAATATAGTTTTTATATTTTTTCAAACTATCTACAGTTCTCTTTACTTCAGGACCTTCTGGCATTGTATATAAATATGTAATTATTATATATTTATAACAAAGTATTTATAACAAGTATTTATACAAAGTATTTATAACAAGTATTTATACAAAGTATTTATAACAAGTATTTATACAAAGTATTTATAACAAGTATTTATACAAAGTATTTATACAAAGTATTTATACAAAGTATTTATACAAAGTATTTATACAAAGTATTTACATTATAGTACATTTATTTTCTCTTCTTTCACTCATGTGATATAAATTTTCTTCCAAGTGAGCTATCTTTTGTAATAACATAATATCTTTTTGAGCTATTGCTTGTAATAACTCTTCATTTTCTTTATTTAAATGTTGTATCATATTTTTATTTTCATTTCTTTCATTATTAAGTGTATTAATCAATAATGAATTATTAATATTTTGTTGATTTAATTCTTCTATCATTTTATTTTTCTCATTGGTTCTAATTTTTCTAGCAATGTAATCTTCTTCTTGCATCAATCTAATATTATTCATCATATTAAGCCTTTCTATTTCTCTAATTCTTGCTTTCTCTCTTTTTATTTCTTCTAGATTTATACGTTTAATCAGATATCTCTTACCTATTATTACAATCTTATTTCTAAGTTTACAAAATCTATTATATTTAAATACTCTTATAATAGTATTGGCAGCATTATTATTTTTTTTTTTCATAGAATTTTCTAGAGCTTGTTTTAAAGATATTTTACTTCGTATAAATTTTTGAATAATTATTAGTTTATTATAAATATATTTGTATTGTTTTCTTACAAGATAAGCACGGTAATTTTTTTGAATAGTTACTATAGCTTTAAAATAAATAAATTTTTTTATAGCTATATTTCTACGTACATAGGATTGTATTTTTACCACATTTTTTAAATATCTATATTTTTTTCTAGCTATAAATCTTCTAAAAATAGATTGTATAAATATACTAGTTATAACTCTTTTAAATTTTATTCGAGCAATTAATTTCCTGCCATATTTTTGTAAAACTATAATTTTTTGATAGGTATTATAATATTTTCTACTGTAATAATGAGCTAAAAAATTCTTTTGAATTAATATTGCTTTTTCTTTTATTATTTTTTCTTTTACCTCTAATAATTTTATTTCTTCTTCTGCTTTCAGGAAAGTTAATGTTTTTCCTCTAATAATGTTTTTTTTATATGTATCTGGTACTATTTTAAAAATATCATCAAATTCATTATTATTATATCTAATTGGGTATCCTTGTCTTACAATAGCAATTGCTTCAATTATTCCATTATATTTTAATTGTAATTCTACCTTATCACTATCTAAATTGTTAGGAACATTGTTATCATTTGGTTTTAAACATCTTATAAAATTAACTTCGGTGCTATTAATAACTTTTTGTAATTGTTTTATTTGTTTTTGAAAATTATTAAGTAATAAATTTTTACTAGATTTAATTTCAAATAATGATATCAATCTATTACTGCAATTATTTGTCAAATTAATAATATCATTAGATAAATTTAAATTATTTTTTCTAATAAAATTTTTTGCATGGTATTTAACAGTATTAGCATAATGTTTAACTTGAAATCTTCCCTTCCCTCTATCCAAACTTGATACTGACAAATAGGGGATATCTTTTTGTATATCATGAAACTTATCAACTATCATAATATCCTTTGCTTTAATAAATTTAGTAACTTCATTAACTACCCCAAATATTTTTTTTTCAATACAAAAAATGATATCATCATTATTTTTAAAATTAACTAGGTTATAAGGAAGTCCTTCACTTAAATATAATTGTTGTTCTTTTTCAAAAAAATACTTGTTAAATTGGTTTTGTAAAATTTCATTAGTATAATTAATACATAATTGTTCTATACTATTTCTATTAAGAATTTCAAAACCAAATATATCTAAAAGATTTATTTTCAAATAGCTATCCGATTTTATTTTAGGTTGTAATTTTTTATTAATATTTTTCACTACAAAGTTAAATAAATTATTATATAATTCTTGTGATAAAGTTTTAATTTTAACTTCTATAACTTCTTCTGTTAAATCTTTATAAATAGTTTCATTACCAATGGTAATCATATGTTTTTCTAAAAAAATTAATAATTTATCTTTTCTGATACCAAATAAATCAGATAATTCCTCCATATTTTCATCGTATTTTGTTAATAAAATAATAATTTTTAAAATATTTTTAATATCATCAATATAATCTTCAAGTCCAAAAATCTTAAAAGCATCAAGTAATTTATCTAAAGTATCTTCACCTTCAAAATTATTGTTAGAAGTACTTGATGTACATACTATACTATTTTTAGAACAATTATTTAATAAATAAAATACATGAAAATTTTTTTCAATTATATCTTTATCAGTTACTCTAATCTTTTCTAATAAATAAGTTTTAACTCCAGCACCAGTTATTTTATAATTATTATCATATAATAATGTTATTAATTTACCAAATCTAGATGAATTATGATTTCTAATAGTAGCTGCATTTCCAAAACTTTCTAAGATAATATTAGATGCTAAAATCATTTTACCTAGACTGTTATTTTCTTCTTCTAATAATCGATTAAGAAGAATTTTAGTTGTTTCAGTTTTACCAGCACCACTTTCTCCAGAAATTAAAACTGATTGATTCATTTGATGATTTATCATACCATTCATCATTGTTTCTGCAATAAAATCAGGATGAGGTCTATTATTAATTTTCTCTATTTTTTTAAAAGGATTTACTGCAATTAAAATATTATCTATCTTGGTATAAATGATATCATCTTTATATCTAATGCCTAGTTGTTCAATAATATTTTCGCTATCTAAACATTTAATATTTATCAAATTATCCATTACATAATAAGATAAAAAAAAACACAAAATAAAACTTAATAGTTATTAGTTTTATTTCATTTACATATTTTTTTATTTAAATAATAAATACTTTATTTATATATAAATATGGAACAACAAATTAATTCAATGAAAATAAATAACGATGATATTAAATTTGAAAATACTAATTTTAGTATTATGAGTATTCCTCCTTCTAGTTTAGATGGTATTAACTTTAATGACCCAAATTATATTTCACATATATTAAGTAAATTACAGGTACATCCAGTATCAAAAGATAATTTTTTAGAATCATTAGCTAAATATTCGAATATTAAAGAATATCCAACATGTCATAATATGGAAACAGAAATAATTGGTTTTAATAGTAAATATGTTTATGAAATGTCATTTTTATCATTCAATGATGATAATTCAAATCCACCAGATAATGACATTGGGACTGTTTTAAATATTAATGGAAATAAAATTAAAGGGACATGTTTAATTTTCAAATCATACATTTCAAATACAGATTATAGTATGATGATAGATAATATTGTTGTAAATGATATAGCTGAATTATTAATTAGTAGGAAATCTCCTAAAATGGTAATTTGTGAAGATGGTGATTGGAGGGAAGAAGATGTAGTAGATTTAGATAAGTTTAAAAAAAAACTATTTGGTGAACAATATGTTAAAGAGACTAGTCTAGATTTCATGACTTATAGTTTAAATATTTTATATGTAAAAAGTGATTATGGATCAGAATGTATTCCAGAAATAGTAGAAGGGAAAATGGAAAGTGTTGTAATATATTCTGTATATGGAAGTATGAAAGATAATTTTACAATTGAAGAATTAAATAAAATAAAACACCTTCTTAAAAAAGATATAAAAACAGTAGACAAGGATATATTGAATGTAGATAAAGATAATATGGGTAGAAAGATTATTAATACAAAATATCGTTTATTAAATTTAATGTATAGAAAAAATTTATAACTTATTATATATTATGAGTAAATCTGTTAATATGGAAAGATTAATTCAAAATCTAGATAATAGGTTAGAAAACAATTCACTTGATGGTTATAATAACAAAACATATTTACCACTAAATGAAAATAAAAATAATATACCTGATGCTAATTTTAGTTTTATAGACAAAACTCAACCTCAACCTCAATTAAAACTTATTAAACAACCAGAAGTTAAAATAGTAAAAGAAAAAATTAATTATTTTTCTACCTGTAAAAGATATCTTTTAATTTTTTTTATTTTTATTATTTTATCACATCAAGAATTTGATTACATTACAAATATAGATAATATGACTAATTTGTATAGAATAGTTCTAAAGGCTGTGGTTTTTGTTATAATATTAATGATAGTAAATATATTTATAGAATAAAAATATTTATAGAATAAAAATATTTTACAGAAAAAATTTTTTTTTAAAATCTAAAATAATTATATGATAAAAATTATTTTAGTTTTAGTTTTAGGAATATTATTATTACAATCTGTTGAAAATTTTTCTAATTATAAAACTTCTTGTAGTAGTAATAAATTACCTAAATTATTACAAAAAGCATTAAATGAAAGAGGTATTAAATTAAACTCAGCTTATTGGGATTATTTTATTCCTTGTGGTTATAATAAATGTGAAAAACAAATTAGAGCATTAAAAGGAAGTAAGGGGAAAAAAATTTTTATGATAGATGGATGTGATTCAATTGCTAGTAAAAATACTATTTTTAAAACTTTAAAAAATAAATATGGAAAAAAGGCTTGTAACATTATGCCGGAAACTTTTAATCTAAGAAAAAAAAAAGATATGATTAATTTTATAGAACATTTTAAAAGTAAAAGAAGAGGCGGTAACATGGCAAAATATATTTTAAAAAATAATAAACAACGTCAAGAAGGATTAAAGTTAGTTAATAGTGTTTCTCAAATTAAAAAAGAAATGAAAAATAAAAGATTTTATTTAATTCAAGACTTTTTAAATAATCCATTTATTCTTAATGGAAGAAAAATTAATCTCAGATATTACTTTGTTATTATTTGTAGAAATGGAAAAATAGAATCGTACATTTATAGAAATGGATTTATGTATTATACTCCCAAATATTTTGATCCAAATTCAATAGATAAAGATAGAAATATAACAACTGGGTATATTGATAGACAAGTTTATGTTGAAAATCCACTAACTACTCAAGATTTTAGAGAATATTTAGGAAAAGAAAGAGCTAGTTATTTTGATAATATGGTTAGAAATAAATTTAAATTAATGACAAATGCTCTTAAAGATACTATTTGTAATATTGATGAATATCCTAATTCAACACTATTCGAACTTTTTGGAGCAGATATAGCACCTAATGAAGACCTAGATGTTCATTTCATGGAAATAAACAAAGGTCCTGATGTAGGAGGAAAAGATAAACGTGATTCTGAATTAAAATTAAATATGTTAAAAGGTATTTTTGAGTTAGTTGATAATGATACCTCTAATAATTCTAAAATTTGTAGAAAAATTAATTACGAAAGAATATTATAATAATAATATCTAAATATTATTATATTATGAATTCAGAATCAAAATATGGGGATGATAGTTTAACCGAGTCTTTTGCTGATAATTACTTATTTTTCCCTATAGGAGATGTATTACTTCCATTATTACATCGTTTAAAAATTACTCCAAATATGATAACATTAGTTTCTACAATATGTACAACAGCTAGTATTTATTATCTTAATATGGATAATTTTAAATATTTCTCAATATTATACATTTTAGGATATTTTTTTGATTGTATGGATGGAAGAATGGCTAGGAAATATAAACAAGGTTCAACTTTAGGGATGGTTTTAGATTCATCTTCTGATATAGTAACTAACTATCTACTTTTAGTAACATATATTTTTAAATTTTATAATAAAAAAAACTTCAAATACTTTTTTACTATACTTGTCTTGGTTAGTTATAAAATTAGTGTTAACTATGGAATTAATGAAGCTATGGAATGTTATAAGAAAAATCAACATGATAATTTTTATCAATATAAAAAAGAAATACTTAAAGGTTTTGGTACTTCAACATTTAAACTTATAATAAAAAATATTTATCTTGCTATACACAAAACAAGTTATTTGTCTTATAGAAAAACTTTCTCAAAATATGATCATAAAACTATAGTAGAAGAACTTGCAAAAACTAAAGAAATCGGTTTTGGAAATTATTCTATATTTATTGTAGTATTAATATATTATACTATGAAGTACAATTAAATTAATTGAAGTTCTTTAAATTTATTGTAGACGTTTTTTAATTCTTCTTTATCTAATATTTTGGCAGGTGATTGGGAAAAATATTTTAACTTATTACCTTTTTCTGAAGGAATAAAATTATGTTTATCTACAAAATAAAGGTATCTCTTAGTTCCTAATTTTTTTTTACATTTTTTCATATTTTTTACTCGTATACTAACTTTATCATTTTTAAATTCTTTTTCTAATTCTCCGTTAAAATTTATGGAATCAATTATTGCATAAATTGGATCAATAAAAGAATATATGTAATCTTTGGTAGGATGAATTGTACTACCTAATTTATAATCATCTTTCATACTAATCCATAAACCATTTGACTTTATTTTTTCATTGGAGAGATTTATTATATTATATATCTCTTCTTCTGTTTTCTCAGAATAATTAGATTTAATATAAGAATCTATTATCAACTTTATTTTTTTTTTAATATTATGATAATCTATATTTTCTAACAGATAAGCTCCTGATATAATAAGATTGTAATTTTCGTCAAGATTATTTTTAACTATTCCTCTTGTAGTGTGTTTAATGTTACCAGTAACTATAAATTTATTGGTATCAAATTCTATTTTTTTTGACATTAATCTATAATGATGACTCATTCCAATAAGAACAACCTTTTTTTTTTCAGGTAAATTTTGCATAACCATTTCTCTAAAATCATTTTCCCAAATATTTGTTAATTTTTTATCAATCTCTTTAAAATTATCATTTTTTTTATCTTTAAAATTTAAATATTTCTTGTAATTTTTTTGAAAATTATCTGAGTTTAATATTTGTTCATTAATCTTATCTAAATCAATTAATGTATATTTTTCTTTAATTATATCTATTAATTTTTTTTTAGTATTTGGATCTAAAACAACCAAATGAAATAAAATATTCATATTATATGATAACAGATAAAATTTATTTAGTATTAAATTTTGAGCGATGAATAGTGTATACATGTAATTTCATGTGTTTTTAAATAAATAATAGGACTTAGTTTTTACGTTTCTTCTTCTTCTTTTTCATATGTTTTAATAATTTAATTTTCTCAATCTCTTTTCTAAAAAGTTTTCTTTTCATATTTTTCTTATCTTTTAACAAACGATTTCTTCTATCTGCACCCTTAGATTTTGTATCATAGCAATTTGGTACAGCGATATTATTTGTTTTAGTACTTTTTATAAATATTTCTCCATTATCTACAAAAAAACCAGCTTGTTTGAAAAGCTTATCCACATATTTTATTTTGAATACCTCCCAAAATGGTTTAACTTCATCACTTTCATACATTTTTTCCCATAAATTCAAATGACTTGTACGACCACCATAATATGTTTGAATATACATCCATTTTAATTCTTTCCATCCTAGATAATTATAGTACACTTTTAAAAAAGTTAACCATTTGATATCCATTTGAGAAATATTAATACTTTCGACGCGTGAATTGGAAAAGATTTTAAGAACTATATTACGAAAAATGTCAGTGCTCATTGTATTTTCTGTAAAAGTAATGTAATTACAATTTTCAAAATCAATAATATCACTTTTATTATAATCACACTCGTAGAATGAAAAATAATCCGGTTCCAGTTCAGATATATATTTAGTTTCAGCTCCAAAGTAAAAGTTATTAGGATCGCATACATGTGAACTAATGTAAGTGAAAAAAATATAAATTTTGTTTGTATCATTGTATTTAGCAGATAATATTCTTTCAGTCCATCTATCTGTTTCATATTCACCATCACAGTCCCTATCATACGTAACTTTATTTCTTTCATGCTTTAAACTAGTTAATAGACTTCCTTCTTGAATGACTGAACAATTTTTGTCAAAGATTAAGTTAGATGATCTACATTTTTTATTTACTTCTACATTATTCCTATTAAAACGGTATTCACAATTTTCTAATGTAAGATC
>Ga0206130_10004405_pt1 | contig 17448 bp, 16 predicted proteins | sample Helgoland_Spring_9_FD_148637 | JGI IMG/M metagenome (GOLD analysis project Ga0206130, IMG submission 148637) | Pelagic subsurface seawater microbial communities from Kabeltonne, Helgoland, North Sea - Helgoland_Spring_Bloom_20160512_1 | ecosystem: Environmental > Aquatic > Marine > Epipelagic ... | reverse complement strand
ACGATCGCCATGAGTTCGTCCGCTGTTTTTGCAGAGGCGAAGGTGGCGAAAATCGATTTTGCCTCGTCCTGGCTGTTATTAAGAATCTCGAGGCTCTTGAGATCATCGCTGTCATCCTGCACCTCCACTTCGGCTGGCGCAAGCTGGCTGTAGAAAGACTGATCCCTGCGGTTGCCCTTGCCATCGGGCGTTTGACTAAGAACCACCGCTAGGACAACGAGCCCCAGCACCCCGATACCGGTCAGTATCATCCACTTCACCGATCCAGTAGCCGCTTTTTCTCCCCAATCGCCGCGCTCACCACGGACAAACCGGCGACGCTGCCGCCCGATTTCATTGTCATCGTCGTCACTGGCGATGGACCCAACCTTGGGAGTCTGCCGATGAGGGCGACCCGCAAGCGGATCGTTCTCCGGATCGATCTCGTGGACACGCAAGCGCTTGCCATCCTTCGCCAGCGGCAGCTCAATCCTCGCCTCGATCGGTTCATTTTCAGGGGCGTTACCTATGCCAGTCGCAGGCTTCTTGGCTACATCGGCTTTTCTCGATTTTCCATAAACCTTGCGCTTGCGCTTACCTTCCGGCTCCTCGGACTTATCACCATTGACCTGATCCCCTTTTGCTTGATCCGAACCGTCCTTTGACTTGAGGGGGTTATACCTGCCCTCTTGCTCGAGTTTCAGCGTCGGCGTATGGCGGTTCACCTGGGCGGACCTCTGCTCCTTTTTCGGAGGGAGCCCGCGATCCACCCTCTTGGGCGGCAAGCCCATTCTCGTCATCTCGGAAGCGTCGTCAAGATCATCCCAATCATCCCCGTCGGAGATCGGGGGGACGTGGTTGTTGGGATCGTCGTGGTCGTGGTCCATACAGGCTTTCTATTCGGGGAGGGTATTATCTAACTTCAATCTCCGTCTCATGCAGGCCGTTGGAATCACGGAATAACTTCCATCAGTAGCCGGATGCGAGACGGGACACCAGATTCCGGGCGGCTCGCTCGAAAGCGTCTGGAAGCGCATTCCTTCGGGCGGTCTGTAAGTTCGAATCTACGAAAAAGCTGCTCTGTCCCTGGCTTGATCCACTGGCGAGAACCTTTGTCGGATCCTTCGCATCGCGCAGCACCCAATCAATCCGAACTTCGTTGGTCAACTCCTCAGCAAGCAGGGAATCCAGTCTCGAACTCCGCAAGGTGGAGTATGAAATGCCCTGCAGCTTCCCCTCAAGCACCGCATCCGCACTGCTCCTGCTCGAGAGCTTGTACGTGCCGTCCTGGACAAAGGCGGCGGCCACTGCCGATGTTGCGAGCGCCTCTGCCCTGGGCTCAAGAGTTGCATTGGTGAACATGGGAACGGCAACCGATTTGACGTTCGTCAACGAAGGCGGCTTGGCTCCACCGAGCCCATATCCCGCGCAAGAGACGAAGGACATGGCTATCAGGGCAAGAAGTGCGTGTTTCATTTCAGGAATCGGGTCGGTGATCAATCACTCGCCAAGCTCTTTGAGGCGCGCCTTTGCCTTGTCATGTGCCGCACCAGAACTCGATTTTTTCATAACATCTCTGTAATAAACCTTGGCCGATTCCGCCTGGCCGGACCGGTCGTAGAACTCGGCAATCCCCAGGGAGCGATCCAGATCCTTGCTCTTGAGAGTAGCAATGAGCCGCCGTGCCTCCGCGTTTTTCGCATGGCCCGGATATTGGACGAGATAATCACGGAACGCTTCGTCGGCAAGATCCAGTGTCGATTGGTTCCGGTTTCCGCCCTCCGCCTCTTCCATCAGCACCACTCCGACCCGGAACAGGGCTTCGGCAGCATACTTACTATTCGGCTGATCACGAACGAGCTTCCGGTATGCATTGATGGCCTTCCTGTTTTCCTTCTCCGAATGGTATAGTTCCGCGATCTTGAACTGCGCCATGGCCGATGTCGCGGAGCGCGGAGCGTTGTCGCGGACTTTCTCAAGCATCACGACAATCTTCACCGAGGGCAGCTTTGTCTTCAACCCGATAAAGGGGATGCCCGCGAAACCTGTTTTCACCCTGCCGTCTGCGGCGTCATGCGCCATTTGAGCCTGCCGATCCAGAGCCTTCGAATAGAGGCCGCTACCTTGAAACCGCATAATGAATTCTTGATAGGCATCGAACGATTTCAGGATATCGCCGTTCTGCTCGAGCAACTCCGCCTGCCGGAATCTCGCCTGTGCGGCCGATGGAGCGAAGGGATACTTGTCCGCAACCAGCTTGTATTTCTTGATCGCGGAGGAAGCCTTGCCCGCGTCATCGGCGGCTTTGGCCTTCTGATACATCGCCTCGCCCTCGGCGGAGGCGGCGTTGTTGTTCCCGGCGAGGAGCTGAAGGTGGTCTTTGTCGCCACATGAAACAGTCACCAAAACTCCTGAAAGAATGGCCAATGCTAGGGGAATACGCTTCGTCATGCCGCGAACATAGGAAGTTTGACGCAGGGTGAAAGCGGAAATTGCAAGAGTTGCGTTCCGTATCAAATCGAAGCTCATTGCTTGCCGAGTTCCGAGGATCTCGCGGCAGCGGCGGCAACAGCCTCGATGAGCGCAGAACGGACGTTGTTTCTCTCCAGAACGGCAACCCCCGTAATCGTCGTACCTCCCGGGGATGTGACCATATCCTTGAGCACCGCCGGGTGATTGCCCGTCTGCAAAACCATCTCCGCGGCGCCGCTGACCGTCTGTGCGGCGAGTTGCAACGCCTCCGCCCTGGGCAAGCCCGCACGGACACCACCATCAGTCATCGCCTCAATGATGAGGTAGATGTAGGCTGGACCACTTCCTGATAGACCCGTCACCGCATCCATGAGTTTCTCAGGCAAATTGATCGCCATTCCGACCGCTCCGAGCAGCGAGCGCACCGTTTCCTCGTCGCCGTCCACACAACGCCCGCCGAGGCAATATGCGGCAGCTCCCTTGCCCACCAGCGACGGGGTGTTGGGCATCGTGCGGATCACCCGCACGGCTTCCGGCGTATGCTTCTCCAAATCCAAAATCGTGACTCCCGCCGCGACCGAAATTATGAGCTTGTCGGCGGCATCGCCCTGCAGGTTCGCCAGCGCCGAAAATATATCCTGCGGTTTGGTGCAAAGCAGCAGGACATCGGAAGCGGCCAGAACCTCCCCGATCTCCGTCGTGGTTCGCGCCCCGGTCTGCGCCGTAAACTTCTCCCTCGCGGCGAGCCCCCTACCGACACCAAGCACATCACCAGCTCCGACCACGCCGGCTCCGATCGCGCCCTCCACCAGAGCCGTCCCCATCTTCCCACATCCGATTACTCCGAGATTCATGCACAGACGCTACGCCCAGCACCCGCCCCGAAGCGAGCGTCATTTTCCTTGGAAAAGCCACATCCTGCATCATCTTCGCCCCATGCCGAAGCTACCCGCACTTTTCCTCCTCCTCGCCGGATTCATTGCAGCCCACGGGCAGGACGCACCGGTGAAGGAAATTCAACCGGCAAAGCTACCGACTGTCGAAGAGTGCATCCCGGAATCAATTTCAAAACTCGGACCTCCCGCCCTTTTCGCTTTCCACAACGGTCTCGTCACCGCAGTAAGCGCAGCCAACGGTACCGCACAAACCCACACCGTCCAAGGCCTGAACCATCTCCACGGCGGCTGGGAGTTCGAGGCGAGGCGCCATTTTGCTATTGCCATCAAAGAAGATCCACGCTGCCTCATGGCTCATTGGGGGCTTATCGTCAGCATGCTCTCCCCTTCACCCGAAACAGATACCTGTCGGCTCGCTGCGACAAACCGGATGCTGCAGCTCATCGACGACGGCGAAGGCACAGAACTTGAGCGCGGTTTCGCTTACGGAATCGTGAAATACATCCAGGAAGGGCCGAAGGGTGCCACCGAAGCCTTCCGGAAAGTCGCGGACAAATTCCCCGGCGAACTCCAATCCGAAATCTTCGCCGCACTCTTTGGACGCAGCGGATACGATGAACTCGGATCGATCACCCCCGATCAGGAAACTGCGGAAAACCGCCTACTCAAGCTCGTCGAGAGGGATACTGCCAACGTCCTTCCCCTCCACGCACTGCTCCTGATCCGCGCGGAGGCACCGGACCTGCGACCTTCCCTCCCACTCGCCCGTCGCCTCTGCCAACTCGCCCCTGACTACGCCCCCTACTTCCACCTCCTCGGTCACTACGAATGGCGCTGCGGAGAGCACACCAAGGCGGCCTCCGCCTTCAACCGCGCCGCAAGCCTCTACTCGAATTGGATGAAGGAAAACGAGGTAACCCATGCCGATTGCGACGGATGGGTGAGAGCTGAGTGCTACAGGGTCGTAGCACTCGCGTCGAAAGGCGATTTCGACAACGCCCTGGCTTCCGCAGAGAAGATCGCCGGCACCACCCTTGATACTTCCCGCCCTTCAGCACCCGGCACCCGCCAGCTGCTTTGGGATGCAAAAACCCTTCCCGCGCGCATCCTACTGAGGCGGAGCCGTCCCGGCGATTCCGCGAAGGCGCTCGCATCGCTGCCCGCTCCGGAAGAAAGCAAAGCTTTCCGTGAAAAGTCGCTCTCCTATTGGTGGATCGATGGTCTCCGTATCACCCTCGAAGCCCAGCGCCTCCTCGATGCAGGAACCCTCGACAAGGCGACCGAAACCATCGAAGCACTCACTTTCCACGGCACCGCAATGGCCAAGCGCCGGAACATCGCCTCAGCCGTAGGCGAACAGTCGGAATGGGCGCGTTCGTTCCGCTCACTGGAAGTGCTTGCCGCCGAGCTACGGGGCAGGCTCGCCCTTGCCGGCCCACCTTCAGGCCACGGTTCCGCATTCAACTGGTTCCGTGCAGCCACCGATCGCCAGAAACCCGCCACAATGCTCAATGCGCCTCCCATCCTGACCCCGATGGCGATGCGGCTCGGCAGCTATTTCATCGCCCGTAACCAACCTCATAAGGCGGTCAGGGCATATGAGGAAGCCCTGCTGAGTTTCCCAAACGATGCCGAAACAATCGTTCTGCTGGGCAAGGCACAGAAACTGGCTGAGGCCGCAGGCCCCGAACCGGAGGAAATCATCGAACCAGCCCCCGAATAGGGCACGCCACCCGTTCAGGTCGTTTCCAGCAAAATCTTGACCCTTCCCGCAATGACCTCGGAGAGGCTCTCTTCACCCTCCTCCTTGAGAAAATCGCAGTAGTTCGAAGCTACCGCCTCCAGATCATCTGAATGGGATGCTCCAAGCGATTCGAAACCGGTCAGCGCCTTTTCGAAATGCTTCCGCGCCCAGGTGCGGTCTCCTGTCTTCAGGAGCGCAAGCGCCAGGTTGTTGTGCGATTGCGCTGTATCCGGATGGCTTTCCCCGAAAATTTCACGCCGTGTCTCCAGAGCCATCATGTGCATCTCACGTGCCTGTTCCAGATATCCCGCCGCGAGATAAACCGCTCCGAGGTTGTTTGAAACGGCAGCCGTCTCCTCATGATCCTTGCCCACCTCCGCATGCATGATCTCAAGCGATTTCAGGAAATAATCCTCCGCCGCATCGAGGTCGCCGCACGCCTTCGCGGTGAACCCGAGATTGTTGGTCATCGCCGCGACATCCATCAGCAGCGGCGGCTCATGCTTCTCGAAATAGTTCACCGCCGCCTGCCACGCCCAGATCACCTTGTCCGGGCGATCCTGCCCGTCGTAGGCCGCGCCGAGCAGCGCATAAAGCCTACCCACCTGCCCAAGCCTGTCCGGCCTGTTGTCAAGTTGGTCGATCGCATGCTTCGCATCCTCGATCGCATCTTCACACTGTCCAAGCTCCAGGAACAAACCGGCGCGGGTTTCCAGCGCGGTTGAGAAAGCGTCGATCGTATCTAGATCTGGGCTCAGCTCATGCTGGCATTTTTCGTTGGCCGCGTTAGCCGCGTGAAGGGCTTCGTGGAGGTTGCCATCTTGGCGCAGGGATTCGACGCGATCCTGTAGGATCTGGATAAAATTCGCGGTGGGGGTGTCCATAGGATTTACGTTTCTTGTATTTGCAATGAATATGCGCAGCCCATCCCTTCTGGCGAGCGAAAACAGTCAATCCCCCCCCAATCTTTGCTGCAATTGCTTCCTCGATCCCGGCAACTGCCCGATGTGATCCCGCAGCGAATCCTGTGCCGTGCCCCTCCCTCCGGAAATACCTAGTATCCCAGCAAGCTGCTTCTCGAAATGAACCATCGCCCGCAGGCTCGGCTCCTCGCAATCCAGATGGTTCAGACCCCTCAACAGCAGATCATGCATTCCCGTGTCCTCGTGCCCGGGCTCAACCGATGCTTCGACGAGTTGGCAGAAATACCCCGCCAAAAGCGCCGAGTCGTATTTCCGCCGCAGACCCTCCCTCCAGTTCGAGATCGAGACCTCACGCAGAATGTGCAACTCACCTTTTCTCGCCCTCGCCACCCCGATCTCGCCGGAGAAAAATAGGTCCAACTTCCCCGCGAACGGGCTCTTCGGACGCAGCGCACCCTTGACCACCGTCTTCACAAGTCCCTCGTCCTCGGTGAACCAATGGACAATCAAACTGGTGTCCGTAAGTCGGGTCATACGGATCAATATTGCTGCTGTCACAAACACTTTGGTTGGAATGATTTAAAGATTCGGCTTGATACGCCCGTTTCGCTGCCCTAGCCAATGTCCAGCAACAATGGCCCAGCAATCAAACAAAAAGATCAAACGCCGCCGCCGTGCGGATTACCTGAAGCGCAAAAAGGAACAAGCCAAACTCGGGGGAATCCTCTCGAAGGCCACCGTCAAAAAGGCGGCCAAGAAGGCTAACGCCCCTGCGGAAACAAAGCCAGCAGCCAAAAAGGCAGTCAAAAAGGTCGCCAAGAAAGCGGCCAAAAAGGCCGTCAAAAAGGCTCCTGCCAAGAAAGCGGCCAAAAAGGTCGCCAAGAAAGCCGCCGAGACCGACAAAACCTCCGAGGGCTGAGGCGAAGCATCAACCCATTTCGCAAAGCCGGGCTTCCTTTTAAGGAAACCCGGCTTTTTCGTTTCCACTCACAAGTTTCGGCTTCCCTCCCCCCCCGTCGTCACTAGTCTTCCGCCCGAAGAATCCGTCTTCCTTCGGATTTAGAATTTCGAATTTAAAGTTTATGAAAATCGTCGTCGCATACTCAGGTGGTCTTGATACCTCCGTCCTCCTCCTCTGGCTCAAAGAAAAATACAACGCCGAGATCATCGCTTACTGCTCCGATTGTGGCCAGGGCGACGAACTCGACGGCCTTGAGGCCAAAGCCCTCTCCACCGGTGCCTCCAAGTGCTACATCGACGACCAGAAGGAAGAGTTCGCCCGCGACTACATCTTCCCCATGTTCCAGGCGAACGCCATCTACGAAGGCCGTTACCTGCTTGGCACCTCCATCGCCCGCCCCTGCATCACCAAGGGTATGGTTGAAGTCGCCCTCAAGGAAGGCGCGGATGCCATCGCCCACGGTGCCACCGGCAAGGGCAACGACCAGGTTCGCTTCGAGCTTTCCGCCGCCGCCCTCGCGCCCGGCATCAAGATCATCGCCCCATGGCGCGACGCGGAGTTCCGGAAGGAATTTCCAGGTCGCAAGGAAATGATCGAATACGCCGACAAGCACAACATCCCGGTAAAAGCCTCCATGAAAAAACCTTACTCCATGGATCGCAACCTCCTCCACATCTCCTTCGAGGCCGGTGCTCTCGAAGACACTTGGTATGACGCCACCGGCGAGCGCGACCGCGACATGTATGTACTCTCCGTTTCCCCCGAGGAAGCACCCGACAAACCACAAATGCTTCAGTGCCTTTTCGAAAAAGGAGACATCATCGGCCTCCAGACGGAAGGCCTTGCGGATCTCATCTCCGAACTCGGCGACTTCGAAGTCCTCGGTGAAAAGGACGGCTACACCCTCCTAACCCCCTACGGCATCATGCGCGTGCTCAACGCCCTCGGCGGCGCACACGGCATCGGCCGTATCGACATCGTCGAGAACCGCTTTGTCGGCATGAAATCGCGCGGTATCTACGAGACCCCCGGCGGCACCATCCTGCTCGCCGCACACCAAGATCTGGAAACGCTCGTCATGGACCGCGACCTCCAGCAGACCCGCGACACACTCATCCCGAAATACGCCCAACTCGTTTACAATGGCTTCTGGTTCGCCCCCGAGCGCGAAGCCATCCAGGCACTCGTCACCGAGTCACAGAAAAAAGTCTCCGGCGAGGTCCGCCTCAAACTCTACAAGGGCAACGTCATGCAAGCCGGCCGCCGCAGCCCGCACTCGATGTATGACGAGGACGTCGCCACCATGGAAGGCGGCCAAGAGGAAGCCTACAACCAGGACGACGCCACCGGCTTCATCGCCCTCAACGCCCTCCGCCTCAAGGCCAACGCGAAACAGAAATAGGGTCCACAAGGAACAGGGTATTTCCCATGACCTTCATCGAAAAAGCCCTCCTCCCACTCTCGCGGAGCCACCCACGGCTCCACGAGTTCCTCTGGTTCGGCCTCAAGCAAGCTTGGGCATGCATCTTCGGCGGACTCTTGCTCGCCGGCATCCTCGCAACCCACCTCTGGTATCCGGACATCCCGCTCGCTCGCTACGATTTCCTCGTCTTCTACGCCGTCGCCATCCAAGCCTCCCTGTTTCTCCTGAAACTGGAATCATGGCGCGAGATCGGCGTCATTCTCCTGTTCCACCTCATGGCCACCGGCATGGAGCTTTTCAAAACCTCCGAGTCCATCGGATCTTGGAGCTACCCGGAAAACTCTTTTCTCCGCATCGGTGCCGTCCCGCTCTTCACCGGCTTCATGTATTCCGCCATCGGTTCCTACATGGCACGCGCATGGCGCGGCTTCCATTTCCACTTCACCGGCTTTCCTCCACTCTGGATCGCCGCAACCGTCGCCGTCCTCGCCTACGCAAACTTCTTCACCCACCACTACATCCCAGACATCCGCTGGCCGATCATCATCGCCGGTGCCTTCGCCTTCAGGAAAACCTTCATCCATTTCAAACCGAAGAACTTCGAACTCCGCATGCCCCTGCTGCTTGGTTTCTGCTTGGTCGCCTTCTTCATCTACATCGCAGAAAACCTCGGCACCGTCGCCCGCGCGTGGCAATACCCGGGGCAGGAAAACGGCTGGAAACCCGTCCATTTCTCCAAGTTCACCGCATGGTATCTACTCATGCAGCTATCCTTTGTCCTGATCTATTCACTCCGCCAACTCGAAGCAAAACTCGGAGTCCAGGGTCCCGAAAAAATCATCCCGGGAAAATCGATCTGAGCCGCGACGCTACGATCATTCACCTTCATTCCTAAGACTACGGCGTAACCATTCCCGCAAAATCTTCCTCTCCGGAATATCACGAAGCACCCATGCATCCGTGTGAGCCGAAAAAGGCATGGCCTGGAACGTGAAATTACCAGCAGGAAACGCTTCACGTAGATATTCCTTCACCGGATCCACGCTCGTCTCCTGACTGATGAACTGCTGCCTATCCCCCAACCTCTTCAACCGAACTGCCGCAGCCTCGCGGTCACTCCCTGCATATCCCCATTTCCTGACACCGTCGTAGTGGCTATGACAGATGAAGCCACGCCACAGCGAGGCGATCTCATCGTCATGCAGGCCGATGTAGTTGCAGGCGATCGATCCGCGTGAAAATCCTGCGATGAACACATTCGTTGGATCACCTCCAAACTCCTTGCATGTCCGCCGAACGGTCGCCTTGCAGTAACCAACCGTCGCCCCCACGTCACCCCACCACGTCGTGGCATTCCGTCCGTTTTTCTTGTCCACGAAGGGCATGCAGATCCAGATGACGCCCTTCCCCCCGGAAATCCCGTAGCCAAGATTGCAGGCTTCAATGGTTCCCGGGCCGTTCTTCCAACGGTTTCCCGCATACTCAACGATCACCGGATACTTTCTCCCCTTCACCCAGTCTTTCGGAAAATAGATCAGATGGTGCACCTGAGTTCCCTCGTAGCCCTCACCCACCTGGATGACACGTTTCCCAGGGGCGGGGTCACCAGCTGTTGCTTTTGGTGTGACCAGATCCGGCGAAACGGCCTCAATATCGATCGCCTCCAAGGGCTGGAGCCCAAGAATCAAAGCAATGGCTAACATCGAAATTTTTCCAATCATATCAGCATCCTGTGTTTGTGATTAATCGAACCTCATCCGCCTGAACGATTGCTTCCGTTTTCCCATCGCTATCCAACAGCAGTTCCCCGGCAGAACCGATCCCCCTAACAAGACCCTCCCGACGCCTGTCCGCGCAGGTGAGGGCGACGTGACGCCCTGTTAGATGACAGCGCTCCCGAATGCCTGTGAGCAGATCTAAAAATCCGGAACCTATCTCCGGCGCGTACCGCCCAAGCCGCTTCACAACCTCCAGCAGCACCTCCTCCCGCGCAACCTCCCCGCCACGCTCAATTGCCAGCGAGGTCGCCGCAAGACCCGGCGGAAAATCCTCTGTGTTCACATTAATCCCAATCCCGACGATGACATAATCCTTCCCTGCCTCAACGAGTATACCAGCGATTTTCTTGCCGCCGATCAGCACATCGTTCGGCCATTTGATCTCCGCCAGCGGCACGTATTTTTCCAAGGCCTCCGCCACCGCCAGCCCCGCAACAAGAGACAAGCGCGACCAAAATCCCTTCGGCTCGGTCGGCCGCAGCAGGACGGAAAACGCCAGCGACTCGCCTTTGGGCGAAAACCACTCCGCCCCCCTCCTGCCCCGCCCCGCCACCTGTTCCTCCGCAACAAGCACCAAGCCCTCCGCCATCCCCTTCTCGGCAAGCGCCCGCAACTCGTCGTTCGTCGAGGAAACCTTCTCCCGCCAAAGCAGCCGGAACGGATCCGGCAGTTGCGCGGCGATGTGATCGAAGTCGCTCATTCTAGATCAACAAAATCCAATCCGATATCCAACGCTGGGGCGGAATGGGTCAGCGCTCCCACCGAAATAAAATTAACCTCAGTTTCCGCAATCGCTACCACCGTTTCTAGGTTCACGCCACCGCTAGCCTCAAGGCGCACGCGGTGGTTCTCTCCGCGCATCTCCCCCGCATCTCGCAACTCCTCAAGGGACATGTTATCGAGCAGGATGTAATCTACTCCATCGAGCCTCAGGAAATCTGCAACCTGATCCAGCCGATCCGCCTCAAGCTCGACCTCAACATGAGGCTTCTCCATTTTTACCAAATGGATTGCCTGTTGCAGGGCTTCCAGCCCTCCCTCGGCGGCAAGGTGGTTATCCTTCACCATCGCGCGATCAAAGAGCCCCATGCGGTGGTTGGTGCCGCCTCCATCGGCCACCGCCTTCTTCTCCAACGCCCGGTATCCGGGAGTCGTCTTGCGGGTATCCAGAATCTTCGCACGAGTGTGTTTCACGAGATCCACATACCGGGAAGTCAGCGTCGCAACGCCCGAGAGCCTCTGGAGAAAATTAAGCGCGGTGCGTTCCGCCGTCAGGATGGAACGCGCCTTGCCCTCCACCCGCATCAACATCGCCCCGGCGCCAACCTTGCTACCGTCCTCCACCATTACCTGAATCTCCAGATTCGGATCGACCTCATGAAAAACCTCCGCCGCCAGCCCGATGCCCGAGACAACCCCGTCCTTGCGCACCGTCACGAAAGCCCGTGCAACACGATCTTCCGACACGAAATACTCGGACGTGACATCGCCCTCACCGATATCCTCCTCCAGCGCCATCATAATCAACTCGTGCGACATATCCTTGGATATCCCCTCTTCGTTAGGGTTTAAAGTTTAGAATTTCGGGTTTCAGGCACCCATCACCGTCACCGCGATTCGCCGTCCATGCGGATCCCTCCGGTGTTCAAACACAAAAATTCCCTGCCACGTCCCCAGCGTCATCCGCCCGCCATGGATGGGGATCACCTCACTGGATCGCGTCAGCGCCATCCGGATGTGGCTGGGCATATCGTCTGGCCCCTCGTGGGTGTGGATAAAATCAGGATCGTCCTCCCTCACCAAACGGTCAAACCAACGCTCAAGGTCACGCCGCGCGCTCGGATCCGCATTTTCCATCAGCACAAGACTCGCACTGGTGTGACACAGGAAAACCGTAACCTGTCCGTCCGTGACCCCGGTGTTCCTAACGATCCGCGTAATCTCATCCGTAATCTCATACGTCCCCTTACCCCGCGTCTCCACCTTCATCTCAGCCGTATGCACTTTCATTTCTTCTCTCCCTTGAATTTTAAATTTTGAATTTTGAATTTTTCCAATGCCTTCCCCGTCGCCACATTCAGAAACCTGACCCGCTTCTCCCCCAGCCTCACGACATCGAGCAGGCGGCCATCCTCCGCCAGCGCTCCCAGCCGATCATGGCATGAGTTTTCGAAACGATCCGCCGCTTCGCCATCCCCGAAAACCACATCCCAAGCCAATCCCGAGGACATCTCACCATCTGCGAAAAGAACGTATCGGTCTGCCAACCATTCCCGGGCGACCTCCCCGGCAAGGCCCACATCACCACCTTCCGCAATCCACAGCCTAAGCCCCAGATACCCACCGCTTTCCTCCAGATAGATCTCGTCGGAAATCTCCGGAAAAACAATCTCGCCGCCGTCTTCTTTCTCCGAGGGGAACGCCACTCCGAAGGTGCTCTGAATCCCATCCCGCATCCCCTCCGCAAAAGCCTCCGTCCCTTTCACGTAGGCCGTATCAGCAAACGCCTTGCCTTCCATCGCCGGGAACTGCGTAATCCCCTGCACAAAGGGCGGCAGCGAGAGCAGCAACCGCGCCGCAGGGCCGTCATCGTTCATCGGCAGGAAACCGATCCCCCGTGCGCTCGCCGCGTAGAGGCGCGACTCCGCACCCTTCGCCGCGCCCGCATGCAATGACTCCCTCGCCCGCGCCGCATCATCGCCGGGATACGCGGGCGGCGGCGGGAAATTCTGGTTCAGCAGGATCCGCACAAGCAGCCGCAGCATCGCCGCCTGATCGGGAATATTCTTGGGATCAAAGCGATCCGTCACCCATGCCTCACCACTTACCTGGTCGAACCATCCGATCGCTCCCACAGATTTCACCGCCACCAGCTGTTTGAGCAATTTATCGCCTTCCCGCAGCAACCCCATCCGCCGCCATGCCTCCTGCCTGTCATCCGCACCCTGCGGGCCGAGCCGGCTTTCGATCGCCGCCTCGATCCGATATCCCAACTCCTCCGCCGCAACCCGGTGAAAAACAGGACTTGATAGGAATGATAGCCCATAATCCTTCTCCACCTGCGCGACCATCTCCGGCGGCACAGCGACTTCCCCACCGCCCTGCGCCAACGAACGCAAAGACGCATTCTCCCTCTCCAGCATCGCGATCCTTCCCCTCAAATCCCCATCCTCCATGGAAACTCCCGGAATCACGCCGCCGCGGTGCCCATACAACCAGCCACCTACCCCAAGCGCCACCCCTACCAGCAGCGGCAACAACTGTTTTCCGGACATCATTGGAAACGTCAATTACCTACCCGCAGGCGCATCGAACGGATTCACATCCAGCACACTCGGCCCGCCGAAGACATCCTCCGCGGTCTTACCAGGTATCAGGGTAATCGAGATTGGGGCGCTGCGGTTGCCGAGAGCGTCGTAAGTGTAGATGAAGCGCCGCACTGGCATTTCCTCCCCGGTATTAGGATCGATCCGCTTCACCCGAGAGTCGAACATCTGTTCCTCCACCAGCTGGCCGTCGGTCTTCCTGTAGCCATAACGAGATTTGAACATCTCAGTCTTCTGCCCATCGTAAATCTTGCAGTTCATCGGATTCCCGTGCGCGTCCATCCGGTAGATCGTGACAAGGAAAAGCGCGCCGTTCCCGGTATAAGTCTTCTTTGTCAGCACACGGTTGTCGGGGCTGCGGGTGAAAACGGTTCGCGAACCGTCGTCATGGCGCATAACCCTGACATTCGGCCCGTCGACCGCCTTGAAACCGGACTCTTCCGAGAAAACCGGGAGAATGCATAGCGCGAGGATCGCGGCAAGGCGCAGAAATTTCATTCCGGAAAGTAGCCCCGCTTACCACCTCACCGCAAGCTGCGATTCCCGGCACGGAACAGGGTCATGAGATGAAGGCTTTTACCGCAGCACGCTTCAACCTCAGTTCCCGCCACTCATTTACAAGGCGGCTGGCCTCAATGATCCCGCAACCGGCGGGAAGCGACACTCGCTTTTCATCCCACCAGAGCCCTCGAATCGCCACAACGGCCTCGAATTTCCCGCAATCCCAGACGCCGAACGGCGCACCAAACTCCTCAGGGCAACCGAGGTGCTCGCGCCATATCCTGAGCATATCCATCGTCTCGCTGGTGCGCGGCAGAGGCCCGAGCGCAGGCGTCGGGTGGAGCAAGCGGAGCAGTTGTTTCGGATCCTGCGGTGTTTCCAGGTCGACCGTGATACCTGTATGGAAATGAATGATGGATCCGAGCCGGAGGACGCTGCGCTCCTTGCGTTGCAGTGTGCCGAGATCGAGAAGCTTCGAAACCAGCGTCTGAGCCACGTATTCGTGTTCGCGAATTTCCTTCTCATCCACTCCGAAGACCGCCTCGTCCTCGCGCCGGGCTGTCCCTGCGAGTGCCGCGGTCTCAAGTCTCAGCCCATCCAGGGAAAACAGGAGTTCCGGGGTCGCCCCCGCAAAACCGCCTTCCTCCGAAGCCCATCCATACGAATACAGCGGTGCCGATTGAGAGGCCATCGCGGACATCACCGCCTTCCCGACAGCCACCCCTGCCTCGCCTACTTCCGTGACTACAGGCACGGTCTTTTCAATCTGGCCTTGGTGAATGCAGGCCATAATTTCCTGGAAAACGAATGAGAAAGGCATCGCATCCGGCGTCTCCCAACGGATTACGGGGGCGTCCATCACTGCGTTCATGCGTTGAAACTCCTCTACCGGCATCCTTTGGAAGTCCGACGGAATCCACCACGGCATTTCCTCCTGCGAGGCAAAGCCACGCTTGTAGAATGCCACGCCATCGGCAGGTGGCTCGGCCACAGCCGTGAAAGGCCCCTTGCCAAGGATCACGGTGCCGTCGCGCCTGGCCAGCCATGCGATTCGATCGTTCATGCGCTGCTTCCGTCGGCTGCGGTTTTCCGAACCTTCGGGGGATCGGGGGTATCCTTCGGAACAATCATCTCTATGGATTCCACTGGCACCCATCCTCGGGTCTTCGTAGCAAAGCCCACATACGCCCACCGTCCGGAACGCTGAAAAACCTCCGCAAGGGAGCCGGGAGGGGCATCGATCACCTCCGGCGAAGTGCGCGCTGCATCCGAGTGCAGGACGACCTTGTCACCGATAATCACCGCCTGCCTCTCAAGCGGCGCGAAATCGGCGTCGTCAGGAAAATATCTCCAACCGAGTCCGCCGAGAGACATCAGCATCGGGCCGATGACGAAGCCGACCACACCGGCCACCCTCAGCCGTGATCCGGCGCGGGTCGCGGGAAACACCAGCAAACCCAGCGCAAGCAGCCATGCACCGCACCACAGTCCACCGCGCCAGGCGGCGAGAGGGATCTTCGCAATCGCATACTGGTATTCAGGTCGGTTGATCGTGATCGCACCGTATTTCCTCTCAAGGAAACGGAGGTTCTGCCGCGCCTCCTCGTGCCCCTTATCGCGGGCCAAGGCCCTGCGGTAGTAAAGGGCTGAATGCCCAGGAGCGCCCATTCGGTAGGATGCATTGCCGATGTTGTAGAGTGTGTCAGCTGTGAGGTGCTCATACGGTCCGGCCTCCAACCAAAGCTTAGCCGCGTCTTCGAATTTCGCCGATTCATAGGCCTCCATTGCCTGGCCAGAAATATCCTCTGCATTGGCGGATTCCACAGCAAAGCAGGAAAATGCAAAGAGCAGCACTCCGAAGGATGCACGCCGCAGACTGCGGAGAATTTCGCGCCGGCGCCCCTTAGGAACACCCGGAACATCCCTCGTCTTCCGGAAACAGAGACGGTCCCTTTCCTCGATGATACCACGGATCTCATCATTCTCATCCGGTGCCAGCCAGCGCTCGGCAAAACCTCCGGCAGCTTTGAGGAAACCGAGGCCGTCGTCGGAGGGAACCTTCGCCAATTTCTCAAATTCCCTGCGCTTGGAAGACTTTACCTCGTCCTTCTCGAAAAGGTATCCATAACGCCCCCAGAGCGCCTTGCCGATCAGCGCGAGCGCGAGCGCGGCGGCAAGTGCATGCGGCAGCCACCAAGGAAACACCCTACCCGGAGCGGAGAGCAGATCTCCGGCTTTGATCGCACCGAGGATATCGGTCATCCGCTCGACCGGCAGCGGCAGCGCCTGCGGCGGCCCGGAGGATTCGAAGTTCATCCCGGCAGCAGCAGGTTTCATGTTCAGCGCGATGACATCTGTCGTCACGGTTTCATATTTTCCCGCTTCCGGATCGAAATAGACCAAGCGGAAAGGCGGTATCCCCGTCTTCATCTCAAGCGGACGAATGAACTGGCTAAAAACAACCGAACCGCTGAGCTCTCGACGTTCCTCGCCGCGCTGGTTCGGTGTCGCGTCATATACCTTCCAACCGCCCGAATCGACCATCGCAGGTGAACGCAGGTTATCAAGATTCCCGCTGCCGCTGACGATCACATCAACGGATAGCGGCTCGCCCTCGGTAACATCGGTTTCCTTGATCGACGTCCCTATGGTGAACTTGCCCACCGCGTTGTCGAAACCTTCCGGCGCACCCTCCGGAAGTGCGGCGATCTCGAAGCCGAGCTTCGGCACATCCACAGTCGCCTGGACATTCACACGTCGGGCAAAGCCGTCGAATATGGTCTTCACATAGATCACGCGCACCGTCGCCGGCCCGATCTCCACCTGTCCGGCGGCGATTGCAGTCATCGTCGTCTGGTAGGAAAGGGAAACATACGGTTTACCCAGCAGGTTCACCCTGCCCGGAGGATCACTTGCCTTAAACCTCCACACAGCGAGCCCTTTCCTATCGAATTCCGGCACACCCCAATCGCGGACGTTTCTCGCAAGTTCCTCGGGGACGTAAATCTTGATTTCTGCAGCAACCGTCTGGTTCGCGTAGATCTTCTTCTGAGGGATGCGGATGACGCTGGCGTATTTCACCACCTCCCGGAGTTCCTCCGGCTGGGAAGGCGCTTCACCCCATCTCAGGTCGCTCGGGTCGAACACTTCCAAACGGATCGGTTCAGTCATCAGTTTGACCCCGTTCACCATCACCTCGACGGCCGGAATCTCGTGAATCCCCACCGCATAGCTGGAAACAAGGAACTGGAAGCTGGATTCAATCCTGCGTCCGGGGAACATCTGCGGACGGCCGAACCCAATCGGCTCGATCACCACATCCTTCACCTTCGGAACGCGTGGCATCTCGTCGGGTTCCTGGCCATCGACGCGGATCTCGAAAAGGCATTGCTCCCCTCTCGCAACGTAGCCGGAGGAAATCTTGCTCCTGACACCACCGTAACCG
>Ga0206130_10004403_pt1 | contig 17450 bp, 12 predicted proteins | sample Helgoland_Spring_9_FD_148637 | JGI IMG/M metagenome (GOLD analysis project Ga0206130, IMG submission 148637) | Pelagic subsurface seawater microbial communities from Kabeltonne, Helgoland, North Sea - Helgoland_Spring_Bloom_20160512_1 | ecosystem: Environmental > Aquatic > Marine > Epipelagic ... | reverse complement strand
AACCACAATTACACCGATTATTTCCGTTACTAATAGGATTATTTTGACGTAGAAAAAAGGAATCAACCAAATCGTCTAAGTAAAAACAACTTTAATTCGTTCCTTTACAAAGTGAAAATAATTAGATATCCAAATACAACAGACCGATCTCTAAAGCCATGGAGTTCGGCTGATGAGCTTTTGCTAGATCAAGTTTTGGATCAAAACATATCTGAAAAAAAAATTATTACCTACAATGATAGGTTTGGATATTTAAATTGCCAACTCAATAAAAGTGATGTTCTTTCGGTAATAAGTTATAAAAGTCAGGAAAAATCTCACAAAATTAATCGACAGAATAATGGGTTAATGTTTGATGATAGCCATTTTGTTAACCCGCTTTCTAGTATTGACGAAAAATTCGATATGGTTCTGATGAAGATACCCAAATCAGTAAATTTGTTTGAATTATACTTAGCTCAGATAGTTACTTGTATAAAGGATGATACTATTGTTTATTGTTCTTTTATGACAAGACATTTTACGAAACAATTGTTATCTATTTCAAATAAATATTTTGAAGTAGTGGAACAAAGCTTAGCAAAGAAAAAGGCTCGAGTTTTGATTTTAAAAAAGAAAAAAGAAGTAAAAGAAAAGAAATTAATAAACAAGTTAAGCCTCAGTGCTAGTGATGAATTAAGACAGTATTATGGTGTTTTCTCTGCGAAAGAAATAGATCAGGCAACACAATTTTTTATCAATAATCTACAAGTAGAAGAAAATACGAAAGAGGTTCTGGATTTAGCTGCTGGAAACGGTATACTAGGCTATATAATACAAAAGCAATTACCTAATTGTAAAATACATTTAATTGATGATTTTTATTTAGCTGTTGAATCTGCTAAACTTAATTTAAAAGGAGAGAATGTTTGTTTTCATTATAACGATACACTAAAGGAAATTGAAGAGAATTCTATCGATTTAATAGTTTCTAATCCACCATTTCATTTTGAATATGAAACCAACATTGAAATTTCCTTAAGATTATTTAAAGAGGTAACCTATTGTTTAAAACAAGGAGGAAAGTTTCAATTGGTAGCTAATCGACATTTAAATTATGGACCTCATTTAGAGAGAATTTTTAACAAAGTGATTAGAGTGGTGCATAATGAAAAATTTGAGATTTACAATTGCATTAAATAAGTGTCTTTGAAATCGTATTAGCCTCCACAGTCGCAAATAGCTTACAAAACAGGTAAAATTGGAGGTTGGGGTAATAGTAATTTGATGATGAATGCGTTAGCCTTAATAAGGCTAGATATGACGTAATTAAATAAAAGCGTAAAAAAATTCGCTTTGTTCATTATTAGTACTATTTTTGCGGTCTAATAAATTATTATAATGAAAAAAGGAACAGTAAAATTTTTTAATGACACCAAAGGATTTGGTTTCATTGTTGACGACGAAACAAAAACAGAGTATTTCGTGCACGTATCAGGATTAATCGATGAGATTAAAGAAAATGATACAGTTGAATTCGAATTACAAGAAGGTAAAAAAGGTTTAAATGCTGCAAACGTAAAAGTTTGTTAGAATAAATAATTTTATTTTTGAAAAAAGCTATCTCAATGAGATAGCTTTTTTTTTGCTTCATAGAATATGATTGTGACTTTCCTTATATGATTTATTAGGTTTATCATTTAGGCACTTTTTTACATAACTTTATGTAGCACAGGTTTTTGTGAATTTTTTCCCTCTATAGGTAGGGTATATGGTTGTATAAGCGGTATATAGATAAATATTAATCATAATGATACTATATCTCACAAAACGAATATTTATTTTACTGCTACTTATGGGTGTTTCCATAAATCTTAATAGTCAGATTTGGACCAAAACGTTCACTGCAGGAGGATATGATTCAAATGGAAATTTTCTTGGAGGATCTGAGGTTCTGCAGCTGGTTAGTCATAAAAATAAGCTTTTTGCATCTGTTGGTTATTGGGAAGATGTCAATAATATATGGTACGGGGGAACAAATACAAGTATTGGTTGGGGGCAAATAAATCGCTTGGATAGTCCTGATGGTAATTGGCAGGAAGATTTGACTCTCGGCACCAATTATCTGCGGCCAGAAACGCTTAAACAAATTATTTTCACAAAAGATCAATTTGGAAGTCTGCTATCATCACCCGATACAATCTTGATTGCGGCCGGTTATGCTCCAAACTATATAACCAATAGCGTTAAGGTGAAGAGTTTTGCAAGGAATGATTTAAATGGTACTTGGGAAGAAAGCCTAATAGTACAAGGAAATTTCCCGGCCGGAGAGAACTATTCTGTCAGAGATGTCCAAATTCACAGTGATCAACAGACTGGATTAGAATATATTTTTGCAACCGTTGGAACACAGGGAATTTTTAAAGGTAAATATAATCCATCAATTCCAGGAAAAATTGATTGGATTTCCGTGCCGGAATTTGGTCCTTTGGATATAAGGCCATTGGGTATATCAGTGGCGAATGATACCTTATATTTTTCTTCAGGAAACAAATTGTATAAACGTATTGATGGTGTCACTGCAACATATGTAATTGCACATGACTTTAGTGACTTGAGTACAAATATTAATTCTGCTGTTGGAGGTATTCGTGGATTGACAGTGATTGATAATCCAAGTGCTAATGGTAGAGCTTTATTATTGATGTGGTGTCCTAATGGTCAGTCTCAAGGAATTATTTATCGTCTCGAACCGGATTCGAATGGGGGGTTTAATCGTATTTATGAATCTAAATTGTCTTTGCTAGTAGAAGATTTTTTAGCAGGAACCACTGCGAATTATGTTTTAGGAGCGTACAATGAATTTTACAATTATATTGACCCTGTGAGTTCTGAATCCATCCATATGATTGGTTTTGAGGTGAATATATCGGGGGGAGTTTATCCTACTTGGAACGGCTACTATAAAGGTGGCTTGTTTGCTAAAAGAGATGCTAACGGTCAATACTCTATTGAAGAAATAAATGGTCCTATAGGTATAAGTGATCCAGCTTTGGTTGCTAATAGATGTTATGTGTCTTCTCCATTTTTCGATGAAAACGCTATTTACTTTGGTGGTTTTGATCCAAATAGTTTTACTTCTACAAGTATGGCATGGGTATATAAAAAAGAGTATCAAGCAAATGGTATGGGTGATTTTCTCGAAAATGAAAATAGTATTGTTATTTACCCAAATCCAGCCAAAAATCAACTTAATCTGGATGTTGAATTTTCAGAAAATCATGAATTCAATATTATAAATATTTTTGGAGAAATAGTCGTGTCTGGATTGATAAATGCAGCGAATATAAGTATTGATATTTCTTCATTGCCGCCTAATATTTATTTCCTCAGAATTGCCAAAGAGACACTGAAGTTTATAAAAATAGATTGATTATTGTAACCAAATCTTATTGGAATAAACGATATTAACGTTTTTATGAATACGTCTTTCAAGTATGTTGTTATTTGCATCATAAATAAAGATGGATAAAATATTATTAATAGAAAAGGAATATTTTTCGGAAATATTATTATTTTCGCATCCTAATAAATTTATTATAATGAAAAAAGGAACAGTAAAATTTTTTAACGACACCAAAGGATTTGGTTTTGTTGTAGACGAAGAAGACAAAAGTGAATATTTTGTGCACGTATCAGGTTTAATCGATGAGATTAAAGAAAATGATGTAGTTGAATATGAATTACAAGAAGGTAAAAAAGGATTAAATGCAGTAAACGTTAAAGTTTGCTAATATAAATTCATTTATTTTTGAAAAAAGCTATCTCCTAGAGATGGCTTTTTTTATGCTTACTAAAAAAGTATTTTAAAACTTCATTCTTGCAGAAGGGGTAGCACTTTGGTCCGATTTATGACCTTTTTCTAATTTAAACTGCCCAGTAATAGCAATCATTGCTGCATTATCTGTGCAATATTCAAATTCAGGAATAAATGTATTCCAACCTTCTTCTTGGCCAGTTTTCTCTAGTGTTTTTCTCAGACAACTATTTGCTGAAACACCTCCAGCGATAGCAACATCTTTTACGTTGTAATGAGCAACTGCCTTTTTTAATTTGATAAATAAATAGTTAACTATATGCTGCTGGTATGAAGCGCAAATATCATTCAGATTTTGTTGAATGAATTTATCGTTCAACTTTTCTTCTTTTTGCAAGAAATATAAAAACTGTGTCTTTAATCCACTAAAGCTGTAGTTAAGTTCTCCAACTTTAGGGAATGTGAAAGTAAACCTTGCAGCGTCACCCTCTTTACTTAATTTGTCTACAAGTGGACCTCCCGGGTATGAAAGCCCCAATAACTTGGCTGCCTTGTCGAAAGCTTCACCAGCTGCATCATCGATTGTTTCACCAATTAACTCCATGCTTAGATGGTCTTTGACTAATACGATCTGCGTGTGGCCCCCACTCACCGTTAAACATATGAATGGGAAATTCGGAGTGGGTTTGGGTTTCTCCTTTTTCTGAATAAAGTGGGCAAGTATATGTCCTTGCATATGGTTGACATCAATTAATGGGATGTTTAGCCCCATTGCCATTGATTTTGCAAAGGATGTTCCTACAAGTAAAGAACCAAGCAACCCTGGCCCCTTTGTATATGCTATTGCTGTTAGCTCACTTTTAGCAACGTTAGCTTTTTTTAATGCTGCGTCAACTACCGGTAAAATATTTTGTTGGTGAGCTCTAGAAGCAAGTTCTGGCACAACTCCACCATATTTGGCATGAATAACTTGATCAGCAATAACATTAGACAGAATTTCTCCGTTTTTAATTATTGCAGCAGAAGTGTCGTCGCAACTTGATTCTATACCAAGAATGATGTTATATTTGTTTGTTACACTCATTAATTAAATTAAGGTGCTCAAAACTATTAAAAAAATAGGGTTTTACTCGTTAAGAACGGTAGCAAATCTGTTTGAGATAGTTTTTTTTCTTAGTCTGGTAATAATCTTTTTTATTCGATCTGAATGGATGCAAACACAGATTGCCGGAAGTTTGGCAGAATTTTATTCTTATGAACTAGATACTAATGTATCGATTGAGAGTGTTAAAGTTAATGGTTTTGAATATGCCGAAATCAATGGTTTGTTCATTGGTGATAGGCATAACGATACGCTATTGTATGTTCCTCATGTCAATGGAGCATTAGCTGATTTAAGTTTCGATAGTAAGTTTGCTATTTTAAGTGGAATTAACGCTGAAGGTGCTCGTTTGAAGATTCAAAAGTATAAGGGAGCATCAGAATCCAGCTTACAATTTCTTACGAATTATTTTGCTTCAGAAGAAGATGAATCATCCATCTTTACGATGAAAATAAAGGAGATTAACTTCAACAAAACACATATAACTCACTATGATTGGAACAAGGAAGTCAAAGAATACGGTATGGATTATGATCATCTAGATATGTGGGATGTTTCTGGAAAAATAATTGGGCTTAGAAATCGAGGAGATATTACTAGCATGAATATTGAGGGCCTTACATTGAGAGATCGAAGTGGTTTTCGTTTAGATAACCTGAGTGCACATCTATTAGTTAATTCTAAAAAGATTAAACTAGATAAACTAATTATTAAAACCCCCTATTCCAATATAGTTACTAAAGGTGTTGAGTTGAATTTTCAAGGATATCAAAACTTTTCCAATTTTGTAGAAGATGTGCAACTCTTTGCTAATATTGAAATGTCTTCGATTAATATGAAGGATATATCTTATTTCGTACCTTCTATGGAAGAATACGATTTTCGAATTGACTTAACGGCAGACGTAGAAGGTTCTGTTAATGATTTGAATTTGAGTAGTTTATTTATCAGTGTTTCTGAAGGGAGCTATTTCGATGGTGATGTTTCTTTAAAAGGATTACCGAGTATTGATAGTGCACAAGTTGCACTAAATATTAATGTATTGCAGACATCCAAATTGGATTTGGAAACGATTGATTTTACCAAGTTTGGAATAACGGAAAAAGTTGAAATTCCCGGACAACTATCTAGCCTTGGAGATATTTTTGTAACGGGGAATTCTCATGGGTATTATCATGATTTTGAAGTTTCCTTAGATATAATTACGGATATAGGGGTTACTACAGGTAGTTTTGTATGCAACATTGACACCACTAAACAATTTAATTATGATGGTTATTTAAGCACTGCAGGTATCGATTTATCGAGTTTAACAAACTCAAGCGCATTTGGTAATTTTACTTCAGATTTAAATATTAAAGGGAAAGGGTTAACAATCGAGGACTTGGATATTTTAGTAGATGGTCATTTGAATAAATTTGACTTGAAAGGATATACTTATGATGAAGTAGACATTAATGGTCATTTTAAAGAAAATTCTTTTGATGGTGTTTTAAATGTTTATGATCAAAATATAGATTTAAATTTTGAAGGAAATATTGACCTGAACAAGGCGCCTTATGTATTTAGTTTTTCAACAGAAGTGGTAAAGGTTAATCCTTATGATTTACATTTAATCAATACTAGAGAATCTGCTTCTGCTTGTTTTAATCTTATGGTAGAAGGAAATGCATCTAATTTGGATGATTTTACAGGATTGATCTACTTTACAGATGTAGCTTACTTTGAAGATGGAACAGACTATCCCTTTGAGTCTATCATGTTTGAATCTAAGGGAAATACAAATTACCATACTATAGATGTTTTCTCAGAATTCGCAAACATCTCAATGGAAGGCGAATTTAATTTAGATTCCATTAAAAATAGCCTTTATTGTCTGGGGGCAAAGGTATTACCATCATTATTTCCAAATTCAGAAAACTTTTACCTAGCGCACGAAGAATTTAATTTGAATGTTCAAATAAATGATCTTTCTAAATTGACAAAACTCTTTTTTCCTAAGTTGAGGATAGCTCCTAAAACAGAGCTTCACTGCGATTATGTAAGTGAAGATGATGCACTAGAGTTGTTTGTTGAATCGGATTGGATAGCTTATAATAATATACGTTTTGCAGGGGTTCAGTTAGATACTACGCAAAAAATATCTGGCCTAGACCTTTTTTACACCCTAGATTTAACAATTGATTCATTATTTCTTTCAGGAGAAACATATATTCAAAATGTTAATTTGATAGCAAAAGCATATGAAGACAATATTGGTACAAGTATTTATTGGACCGGAGATGACTCTACTTATTGGGGTAAAATATATGGTGATGGCTATATAATGAGTTCAAGTGAATTTGAATTTGATGTTCATCCATCTGAAATATTTTCGAGTGCTGGATTGTGGCATATTGATAGAGATGCTCATGTTCGAGTGGATTCAACCTCTATTTATCTAGATAAAATTATTGCGAAAAATGAAAATCAATTAATCAAGTTTGATGGTGTAGTATCAGAAATTCCATCAGATAAAATGAATTTTGAGATAGCAGGATTTAACTTAAATAACCTATCTGGATTTACGGATTTAGATGCAATGGAATTAGATGGAGCCTTGTTCTTAGATGGTTATGCTTCAAGACTTTACGATGAGTGCTATTTTTCTGCTTACTCCTTAGTAGAGGACTTAAGTATCAATGGTTATTATACGGGGAATATTGAATCGAGTACATCTTGGAATAGCAATGAACAAAGAATGGAGCTAGTTGGGGAATTAACTAGAGCGAATGATCAATCGGATTTTGCAATTACAAAAGGTCATTATTACGTAAATAGGCCTAATAATAATTTAGACTTTCAGTTTGATTTTAAAAATACAGATCTAACATTTGTAAATGCCTTTATGTCTGAAGGTATAGTTATAGGGGGTAATGCAAAAGGAGCTGTTTACATGAAAGGGGAAATGAGCTCTCCTCAATTTAATGGTAGCTTGTCCTTAAATGAAACTGCTGTCCAAATGGATATGCTAAATGTAAAATATACAGCGAATGGTCAGGTTCTTATAGAACCTGATATGGTTTTATTAAATGGAATACCAATAAAAGATAAATACGGAGCAGAGGCCTTTTTGGTTGGTTCTTTATTTCATCAAAATTTCGAAAAGTATAGTTATGATTTTTTCGCCACATTTGATAAGCCATTTCAAGTGTTAAATACAAACTATAATATGAATCCATTGTACTATGGCGATGCATTTGTATCGGGAGATTTATCGATTAACTACGAAGACATATTGGATATTACCATTAACGCTAAAACAGAGAAAGGAACAAATATTACATTGCCATTATATGGATCTGAAGATGTTGTTTTAAAAGAATTTGTCACGTTTGTAAATAAAGAAAATGTCGAAGAAGAATACAAGGTAGATCTTGCAGGTATTAACTTAAACTTGAGTATGGATTTGACGGATGATGCCGAAATTCAACTGGTGTTTGACGAAGTCGTAGGAGACGCAATAAGAGCTACTGGAGAAGGGCACATAGATATGTATATCGATCAATTTTACGAATTCTACATGTTCGGAAACTATGAGGTTTCAGAGGGAAGTTATTTGTTCACACTTAGAGATTTTATTAATAAAAAATTCCAAGTTAAACCAGGTAGTTCGATTAGTTGGTATGGTGACCCTTATAGCGCTGAAATTGACATCAAAGCTTATTATCCATTGAAGGCAAGTTTATATGATATTATGTCTAAAAATGATAGGGAGGGGTACAAACAAAAAGTTGATATAGAGTGTATAATGCATTTGACCCAGAACCTATTTAATCCTAATATAGGCTTTGATATTCTGCTTCCGCGGTCTGACGATAATGCAAAATCAGCTGTAAGAAGCTTGGTTTCTACAGATCAAGAGATGAATAAACAAGTATTTTCATTGTTGATTTTAAATAAGTTTCTTCCGCAATCAGATGCAGTTGAGACGGAAGGAGCTATAATTACATCTGTGGAAACTGCAACCAGCGAGGTTCTTTCTAATCAATTGAGTAACATGATTTCAAATTTTTCAGATGATTTTGATTTAGGCTTCAATTACCGTCCTGGTGATGAAATAACAAATGATGAAGTAGCTGTTGCTATGTCGACTCAGTTGTTTAATGATAAATTAACTGTAAAAACAAATGTTGGTATTTCTCATAACAATGAATCCTCTGGCGGAAATAATAGCAATAGCTTAATTGGTGACGTAGATGTCGAATACAAATTAAATCCACCGGAAGGAAACCTAAGAATCCATGCATTTAATGAATCAAATGAATATGACATTGCTAAAGTGGATCAATCTAATTATACGCAAGGTGTTGGTCTGTTTTATCAAGAGAGTTTTGATAATGCAGGAGAACTCTTTTGTAAATTGGCAAATCTTTTTCGATTTGGTGATAACAATTGCAAAGAATGCCAGGACAAAGAAAGTAGGCAAAGTTGGAAGGCTGCCAAAAAAGAAAAAAGCGCTGCTAAAAAAAGCAAAGAAGTTGAAATAGAAGAGTCTTTGCAGGATTAATCCACGAAATAAAAGTTTCGGCTAGTTAGAAAAGAAGGTTAAGATTAGGTAATCTTATCAGATTTATTTAGTAAATTATTTTGTGTATTAATTGAATTTTGATGAATGGCATGGAATACTTTCGAAATTAGTTTGGGGTCTAATGAAAGTTTTTCTGCATGCTTTTGATGCTTTGCCAGCAAAGAACTCCATCTGTTCTTTTGAAAAACAGTCATGCCATTGTTTAATTTGAATTTAGCAATGTCTTTTATTACGTTTGATCTGTAACTTAATAAATCAATGATTTGTTCATCTATAAAGTTGATTGATTTCCTAAGTTCATCAATGTTTTTCAATTCAATCCCTTCTGGTGTTTCAGCTCGTATGATTAATCGGTTCAGAATGGTTGTCAGCTGCTGAGGGCTAACTTGTTGTGCTGCATCACTCCATGCATTATCAGGTTCGATATGTGATTCTATCATTAAGCCATCAAAGTTTAAATCCATTGCAGTTTGGGATACTTTGTGTATTAACTCACGATTTCCACTAATATGGCTCGGGTCATTAATCAGTAGAATGTCCGGTAGTTGCTCTCTTAATTCAACAACCATTTGCCACTCTGGATTGTTTCGGAAAGACGATTTTTCGAATTGAGATACACCTCTGTGTACCGCTCCAAATCGAGTGATTCCAGCTTTACTTAACCTTTCAATTGCTCCTATCCATAATGCTACATCTGGGTTTACAGGGTTTTTAACCAATACAGGAATATCAACACCTTTTAGTGCGTCTGCAATTTCTTGTACTGCAAATGGATTAGCTGTTGTTCTGGCGCCAATCCAGAGTATGTCAATTCCTGCTTTTAGAGCTTCGCCAACATGTTTTGCATTCGCAACCTCAATTGCTACTGGTATTCCAAACTCTTTCTTTACACGCCGCAACCAAGCAAGTCCAATACTTCCAACTCCTTCAAAGCTTCCTGGTTTTGTTCTGGGTTTCCAGATTCCGGCCCTGTAAATATTTACGCGATTATCACTTTTTAACGCTTTAGCTGTTTGCATTACTTGTTCTTCAGTTTCAGCACTGCATGGTCCCGCAATAATTAATGGCTCATTTTTTTTTAGTTGTGGCCAAGCTTTATTTTTGATTAACATCACTTTTTATTTTAAATTATTTATTCGATTCAATGCTTCTCGTAAAGCCTCTGTTGTGTTGCACAATGAAACACGGATAAACTTATTTCCACTTGATCCAAATATGAATCCTGGAGTGATAAATACTTTTGCCTTATAAAGAATTTCATTTATCCAAATTTCGGCACTATCATATTTATCTGGTATGCTTGCCCACACAAATAATCCAACCTTATCCTTTGAGTAAGAACAATCTAATTTGTCTAAAATTTTCCAGACAACTTTTCTTCTTTCAGAATAGGTAAAATTGAGTTGTTTAATCCAATCTGTAGAAACATTTAAGGCACTGATTGCAGCTTTTTGAATAGGAAGGAACATTCCAGAATCCATATTGCTTTTTACCTTCAATATGGACTCAATTAATTCTGTTTTTCCACTAACCCAACCAATTCTCCAGCCAGACATATTATGTGATTTACTCAATGAGTTGAGTTCAAGACAGTTTTCTTTTGCCCCATCAATCTGAAATATACTGAAGTAGTCATCTGTCAATAGCGTGCTGTAAGGATTGTCATTAATAACAATACATCCATTTTCATGTGCCAATGCTATCAATTCCGTTATTGCTTTTTTGTTCGCAGGAGTCCCTGTCGGCATATGTGGATAATTTAACCAAAGAACCTTTGTGTTTCCGCTTAACAAACTGGATAACTCGCACAAGTCAAAACTTCCATCTGATCTGATTGAATATTCAACAACCATTGCTTGTGCTAAATTTGAGACCGACCGATAAGTAGGATATCCCAATATAGGTACGAGTACTTTGTCACCTTTATTAACGAAGGCTTGAGTAATATGGTGAATACCTTCTTTGGAACCCATTAACGGCAATATTTCATTATCTGCATTAAGGTCTATGTCATAAACTTTTTTGCACCATTGTTTTATAGCCAATCGCAATTCAGGAATGCCATTATATCGCTGATAACCATGAACGTTATTTTGGTTTGACCATGCTTTCAGTTCATTTATAACCACTTTGGGTGGTTCCAAGTCAGGACTTCCAATTCCTAAATTGATCACTTTAATGCCGCTTTGATTGATTTCATTTATTTCTCTCAGTTTTTTAGAGAAGTAATATTCAGAAACTTTATTTAACCTATTTGCTTCAATAATTTTCATGTGTAATCGATTTTTCCAGGATGGTATTTCCCTAATATTTTTAATTCAATTGTCAAGGGTGTAAGTGCCTCAATTGTGCTTTGATAACTAACTTTGTCGTGAAGAATGAAATCTAAAAAAAACCTGTATTGAAAAGGTCTTCCGATTACTGGAGCAGATTCAATCTTGGTTAGATTTACGCCCAATAAATGAAGTAAGGAAATTGCTTTTGACAATGCACCTGAAACGTTAGAGAGAATAATAGATAAACTTACTTTTGCGCCATCGGTAGAGGTATCAATTTGCTTTCCTAAAACGGCAAACCTTGTGTAGTTACTTTTGTCTGTTTCGATACCTTTAGCTAATAGTTCCAATCCATATTCTTTAATTGCAAGTAGACTTCCAATGGCAGCAATTTGCAGATCATTTTGTTCTGAAACTTCTTTTAGACTTAAGGCAGTGTCTGCTGATTCAACTAATTTAACAGTAGGGTGGTTTTTAAAAAAAGCTCTGCATTGATTGAGTGCCATGTAATGAGAACTAACTTCAGTTAATTCATCAATAGTTGCTCCTTTTAACGCACCCAGGTTTTGTTCAATCCGTAGATAAGTTTCACCAATAATTGCTAAATCATTATTCCGAATGAGTTCTAAATTTTCAAGAATTGTACCAGATATTGTATTTTCAATTGCCATTAATGCATAATCTACTTCCTCGTTTACCACTTTGGCGGTTAACTCTTGAAATGTAATAGAAGGTGAAATGTTAATTTCATTTCCAAATACGTTTTTTGCTGCCTCTTCATGAAAAGCACCTTTAATTCCTTGTATTGCAATGGTTTTTAGTGTCATAAATTAATTTAATAAAAAAGAAGCCTTCTGGTTTAGAAGGCTTCTTTTATATTAATTACATTAATATCCTTCATTCTATTGTCATAAAATATAAGTGATAATTGTATGTAAAATTAGTATTGTTCATTGTGTTTGTTTATCAAAAAAAGCCTTCCAATTTGGAAGGCTTTTCAATTAGGTAATCGATAAAACGTTTCCGGCTTCAGTAATTGAAGTAAAATCTTTCCGTGTATATTTTAAACTTTTTCATTTTCTTTTGTTGAATGAGCAAATGTATGAAATATTGTTAATGAATTACAAGTAATTTTAGAATTAAATTCTATATCGGATACGTGATGCTTATTTATAGAAAAATATAGTTTTGTATTACACTTCTTTATTAGATGAAAATTTTGAAATTGAAGTAGTTCCTAAAACAAAGTTGTCGCAAATCTATTTCTTTTGGGCTTTCTTCATTGGATTTGTGGCTCCAGAGTGCCTGCCTTTAGATCGGTTATATAGCTCAAACCTGGTTGGTACAATTTTTCTAGGCCATGAATTATTAGAAATATCAGTATCGGCAGTTTCCAAATTTGGATCTAACTCAATTGATATGACTTCCTTTTCAAAAAAGAAAACTTTAGAGACATTGTAATTATTTGATTTCCATATTTCAGTTGGAATTCTTATGGTTTCAGCAGTATTATCATTAAATGTAAATTTTAAAATTAACGGCATAACTAGGCCACCTTTGTTTGAAAATGAAAGTTGATAGTAATTAAACTTACTTTTTAAAATAGCTAATTCGTTAGCGCTTAAACCTTCAATAAACTTTTTATATTTCTTCTTCTCTTTTTCGGTAACATCGAAAGGGTTGTAGGTATTATAAAAATCATATAAAGAATTATCTTCTTCAGCATACGTTATTTCAATGTCCTTTTTATTTCTTGTAGTACTAATATCTTCTGGGAATTCACTTGCTTTAGCCTCAGCTAAAGGCTTTTCTATAGTAGGATCTTTTGTGTTGATTTGAAACCATTGCACGTCATCCATTGAGATGTCTACGTGATCAGTTGAGTAAAACCAACCCCTCCAAAACCAATCCAAATCAATAGCGCTAGCATCTTCCATTGTTCTGAAAAAATCAACAGGAGTAGGGTGTTTAAACATCCAACGTTGGGCATAAGTTTTAAACGCGTGGTCAAAAAGCTCTCTGCCCATAATTGTTTCACGAAGAATATTTAATGCAGTTGCTGGTTTTCCATAAGCATTGTTTCCAAATTGGTGAATCGATTCACTGTTCGTCATAATAGGAGAGATGTTACTTTTATCTCCTTTCATATAGTCAACAATTTTAGAGGCAGGACCTCTTCTGCTCGGAAAATCTCTTTCCCAGGTTTGTTCAGTTAAATACTGTAAAAAAGTATTTAATCCCTCATCCATCCATGTCCATTGTCTTTCATCAGAATTAATAATCATGGGAAAGTAATTGTGTCCAACTTCATGTATTATTACTCCAATCATTCCGTATTTCATACGTGGAGAATAGGTGCCATCTTCATCAGGTCTTCCATAATTGAAGCAAATCATTGGGTATTCCATTCCCTGATCCTTAGCGTGCACCGAAATAGCTACAGGATATGGATAGTCAAATGTATAGCTGCTGTATGTTTTTAATGTTTGGGCTACAGCTTTTGTGCTGTATTGCTCCCATAATGGGTTTCCCTCTTTAGGGTAAAATGACATAGCCATAACATCTTTTGTTTCTTGGTGAACAACCATTGCATCCCAGATAAACTTTTTAGATGATGCCCAACCAAAATCCCGTACATTTTCAGCTTCAAAAATCCAAGTTTTTAGCGATTTCACCTTACTTTTTTCGGCTTTTTCAGCCTCTTTCTGTGTGACAATAATTACAGGTTCTTTATCAGATTTTCGAGCAAGTTCTAGCCTTTTAATTTGTTCTTTTGTTAAAACATCAGTTGCATTTGAAAGGGTTCCTGTCGAAGCAACAACATGATCACCGGGAACAGTTAGACTTACTTTATAATTTCCAAAAGGAACAGCAAATTCTCCTCTGCCTAAAAACTGCTTGTTTTGCCATCCTTCCACATCATTATAAACACACATACGCGGATAGAATTGAGCAATTACATAAAGACGGTTATCATCTTTTGGGAAATATTCATAACCTGAGCGTCCGCCAATTTTCATCATGTTGTTTACATTGTACCACCAGTTAATAGAGAAAGAAACTTGCTCACCTGCTTTTAGTGGTGTATCCAAATCAATCCTCATCATTGTCTTATTAATAGTATGTTTCAATGGCTTTCCATCCATCGAAACTTCAGTAATTTTAAAACCTCCATCAAAATCTGAATGAAGTCGTTTTATACTATTAAAAGATGCTCCTCTGATAGAGCTCGTTTGAATTTTGTACGTATCCGACGTTTTTGCTCTTACATTTTGGTCTAATTGAACCCATAAGTATTCTAAATCATCAGGAGATTCGTTATGGTAAGTAATTGTCTCTTCCCCGGTAATTTTTTGTTCACCGTCATTCAGAGTAATATTCATTGTGTAATCAGCTCTATTTTGGTAATACATATGACCTGGAGCGCCAGCGGCATTCCTATATACATTTGGTGTTGCCACCTCTTCTTTTAATTGCTTAAATTTATTGTGATTAGTATTGTCCTGAGAAATGCCAGAAACTATTGTTAGTAGGAAGAGTGCTAGGCTAAATATATTTTTCATAGTGTATATTACTTAAATTGAAACTCTTTAATCGAACTATGTTTTTTAAAAATATAGTCCTTTTTAATAGAGCCAGAATTAAAATAGGTGATGTTTTCTTGTTCGGGAAATGTCTTGCTTAAGATGTTATTTATAATCTTTACTTTGTCTAATGTTTTCGGTGCATTAGAACTAAAATACAGGTAAAGTGTCTCGTCATTTTCTATTTCTTTACCAACAAAAACTAATTCATTTTGTTTATCGTTAATCCAGATACTGAAATGATTTTTAATATAAGATGCTAAAATTTGATTAGCGTTTGGCAACTCTTTGTCACTCCCTAACTTTAACTCTCCTCGATTCTTTAAAGCTTTTTCAATATCATGTGCCGTTAATTTTATGCTTATTTCAAAAGCCTTTAAATCCTTTTTATGATGGATAGTTGTAATACTTACGAAAAACTTGTGTTCCGAAGCAAAAGAACTGTTAAGTAGCATTCCAGCAAGAATAATAATAATTGAAAGTATCCGCATGTAATCTTCTTTTTAAAAGACCGTCAAATATAGAAAGATTAATGATAAAATAATGTTAGGTAATTTACAAACGGTAAATACATTTTAGATTCCACAGAAAATGAGCTTAATCATGGTCAGTTCAATACACTTTGTAAAGTTTTGATACGATCTAGTTTTCTAGTTTTCGTTTCTAGAAAAGAATCTGTGTAAAAGATCATTTTAGGCATTTCAAATTTACCCAATAGTTTTTCTAGTCTTGACTCAAGATCAGGTATATTATTTTCTGATTCAATAATTAAAACGAGTCTTTCACCGAACAATTCGTCAGGTAAAGAAGAAAAGAAAAAACGCTTGTTATAAAATAGGTTTAAGACTCTGGTTTCAAGCTCCTCTGGATGAATTTTTATTCCACCAGAATTAATAACGTTATCTATTCTTCCAATAAACATAAAAGTTTGTTTATCAATAATTTTAACAATATCACTTGTAGTTATTGTTGATAATGATAAGTGAGGTGTTTTTAGAATAAGGCAATCATCCTTGTCGCACTGAAAAGTAATGTTTGGAAGTGCTCCAAAATACTTGCTTTTGTTTTCTCCATTTAATTTTTTTACTGCTACATGTGTTATGGATTCCGTCATTCCATAAGTACTAAAACAGTGCGTTTTAACTTCTTGTAATTTGGATTCTAATATGCTGTCAACAGGAGCTCCACCAATTATTAGTTGTTTAATTAAATTGAGTTTATCAGGCGATTGATCTAAAACAGTTTTTACTTGCATCGGCGTCATAGCAGCAAAACTTATTGTTTGTACACAGTCAATAATCGGATTAGATGAAGGTTTAACGGAAATTAAATCTAATCCTAAAATCATGGCTCTCACCAACATCATTTTACCAGCTATATACTTTATGGGTAGACAAAGTAAAGCTTTTTGTGTATTTTCTAAATTGAAGAATACCCCAGTTAATTTTGCACTTGCAATCATATCTGATTTGAGAAGGTGAATTAACTTTGGTTTGCCCGTTGAACCTGATGTCTTTAAAGGTATCGATAGTTCCTCATTCCCCCATTTTTTTAGGAAGGTCCTAATTTCGGGATCATCAATGCTTGATAAGTTCTCGTTATTAAAGTGTTCTCCGTTTATTTGAATTGACCATTTCATTGCTCTTTAAATAAAGATAAGTCCCATTTTATCTCTTGATTATATGTCAGTTGGTCTCCATCTAACGTAAGTGGACAATCAATATTATTTGTGTATAGTTGTCCTGTTCCCAATCCTTGAGGAAGTGGGTTGTTAAATGTAGCTGTATATTGAGATATAGCATTTAAGCCAATGTTAGATTCCAAAGCAGATGTGATCCACCAGGGAATACTTAATTCGCCTGCGGCTTCTATCCATTCATTAGATCCTTTAATTCCTCCAATAAGACTCGGTTTTAAAATAATATAATGTGGTTGAATTTTTTCTAGTAACCATTGTTTGTCCGCTAGCGTGGTAATTCCTATGAGTTCTTCGTCTAATGCGATTGGAAGCGGCGAGAGTTCACAAAGCTTGGCCATTTCTTCGAATTGACCTTGTTTGATAGGTTGTTCTATTGAGTGTAGGTCAAATTCTGAAAGGATATTAAGTTTATCTAATGCCTGT
>Ga0206130_10004399_pt1 | contig 17460 bp, 14 predicted proteins | sample Helgoland_Spring_9_FD_148637 | JGI IMG/M metagenome (GOLD analysis project Ga0206130, IMG submission 148637) | Pelagic subsurface seawater microbial communities from Kabeltonne, Helgoland, North Sea - Helgoland_Spring_Bloom_20160512_1 | ecosystem: Environmental > Aquatic > Marine > Epipelagic ... | reverse complement strand
AGGCGGTCATGCCCATGCACCTAGACCGCAAAAAGAGGCCATAGGGTAGGGTTCGAGCTGAAGCGCACGTGGCCCGAGAACGGGCGACAAGCCGGAGGGTTTAATCCGAGGCCAAAGAGGATGTGCGAAAGGCCTTTTTTGATAACCACCTGGAAGGTGGTGTTGAGCGTCATCGCTTGCATGTCGCGATGTGGCTTGCCATAAGGAGAGAGGGGGGGTGTCAAAATTCGCTTGAACTGGGGCTAGCGAATAGCCGTGTCTCCGAGTGTCTGGCGGGTCTAACTTTGGGCAAAGCATGAATCAAACTGACATCCAAGATTTCCTTCAGGGGCTGCAGTCTCAGGTTAACGGCGATGCGCTTGATGAGGTGGTGGCCTGCTGCAGTTTTATTCAGCTGACAAGGGGAGCGAAATTGATTGAGACGGGGAAGCGGCACCCTTTTCTGTATCTCATTGTTCAGGGCAGCGCAAAATCCTATTATCTCAGTGAGGGAAAGGAGGTCTGCACGTGGTTTGCATTTGAAGGTGAAGTGGTGTCCACCATGAGCACGTTCGCGGGGCACCCTTCTAACGAAACGGTTGAATTGCTCGAGGATGCAGCCTTGATTCGGATACACGTCAAGGATTTCAAGGCACTCTCCGTCAACCGGGCCTCTGTCGCCCGTTTGATCACGGAGTGGGTCGTAGAGCACGCCATCTTCTTGGAGAGCCTGTTGTATTTGCAATCCTTGCCGGTCAAGATGCGATATGAACATATCCTCGAGGCGCGACCTGAGATTCTGCAACGGGTGTCATTGACCGACTTGGCTTCTTTTTTGGGCATGAGCAGGGAGTCATTGAGTCGAATCCGGTCGGCTCCATGACTTTGTGACTTAAGTCAAAGGAACCGGGTCGGGGGATGCGGACATTTATGGCATGACCATAAATCTCTTTGCGATGAACGAGCGTGCTTCCTTCGTTTCTGTTAGCGTTCTGCTTCTGTCAGTCTTTGCCGCTTCGGTGATGGCATGTACCAAGGGCAAGGAGCCCATGCCTTGTGTCAATGAGGAAGTGAAGTTTGAAGGGCATGTGATCATTGTGGGGGCGGGGGCTTCGGGCCTGGCGGCAGCAAAGCGGTTGGAGGAAGAAGGTGTCAGCTATCAAATTCTGGAGGCCTCAGACCGGTTGTGTGGCAGGGTGCAGAAAAATGAAGGATTCGCCGATTTCCCGATTGACTTGGGCGCGGAGTGGATCCACGAAGACAAGGCCATCCTGAACTACCTCCTCTATGGAGAAGGGGGTGAGCCCGATGCAGAGACCATTCTCTACCAGCCGATGGACGTGGATTACGCTTCCGGTTCCATGGTCTATACCATTTCCGAGCAGGACATGGAAGCGTACTATGAGGATTACATCTTGGAGTACAAGTTCAAGAGCACTACCTGGTATGACTTCCTTTACGAGAACTTTGCTCAGGGGGTAGAGGATCGTGTGGCCTTGAATGCAAGGGTGGCTGCGATTGACTACTCTGGAGAACAAGTGAAGTTGACCACAGACGAGGGAGTGGAATACTTCGCCGATAAGGTCATCTCAACGGTGTCTGTTGGGGTTCTTCGGTCCAACGGCATTGTGTTTGAACCGCCGATGCCTGAAGAAAAGTGGGGGGCCATCCAAGATGTGGAGTTCCTGCCCGGTTTCAAGCTGTTCTTGAAGTTCTCAGAGCAGTTTTATCCCGATGTAATTTCAGTAGAGACACCCAGTGGCGAAAAGACGTTTTATGACGTCGCATATGGCAAGGAGTCAGAGAACCACATTTTGGGTCTGTTGTCGACCGGGAGCTCTGCAGAAACCTATTATGCATTGGAGGGTACAGATGCGATTGTGGACGCAGCGCTGCAAGAGCTGGATGGGTTCTACAATGGCGCTGCATCCCAAGCTTATCTGGGGACTTACCTCTATCAGGATTGGGGGCAACACCATTGGACACAGGGTACCTGGACATCCGACCTCGATGCAGGGCCTGAGGTGCTGGGAGCCCCGCTGGATGACAAGGTGTTTTTTGCCGGTGAGACCTTAAACCCTGTGGACGAGATCGATGGCTTCTGGATCATCCGTGGCTCCGTGCAAAGCGCCATCCTCTCTGGCTACGCGGCTGTGGATCGAATGTTAGACTGAACAACGGATCGGGCCCGAGTGTCTTCATGTCCCATTCACTTGATCAAATCGGGTTTGAGGGTGTTCGGCTTCTGTCCAGCTGGGTCCACCAAGAGCCCCCGGCTCCTTTAGTGTTCGATCAATATGGAGGTTGAGAATGATGCTCCATTTCCATCGCTCGCCCTCATCAAATACAATCCCGGAGCAACGTCACGACATTCCAAAGTGATGGTCGACTGATTTGCTCTTTTTTGAAGGATGGCTTGTCCTTTGGCATTGAAAAGGGTGCAATGCCATGGACCGCGTGACGGAGCTGAAATGTTCAATTGATTGGACGTAGGATTGGGATAGGCGCTCCATTCCAATTGCGATGCGCCATCAGTGACTTCAATGGAATTGGTGGTGCAGTCCAAATGGCCTGTGAGTCCATAATCCTTGACGAAATCCCAAATCACTTCGTGGGCTACGATGTCCATATTGCCAAAAGTTCCAGGCCAGTCGTGCCCACCACCGTTGATTCGGTAATGCTCTAGCGCGATGCAATTGTCAGGACTGCCCCAAGAAATGAGGTCAGCAGTGCTTCCGTCATTCCCGCTAATGTCCGGGATATTTGTCTCAGAGGCAGTCGTTTCTAATCCATTGCCATCCATCCACAGCTGATGCGAATCTTCTGCTGAGACAAAGTATTCAGTGCCCTCGTAAATGATGCCGTTGTATTCTGAAATGTAATCGGCCGTGCCGAGAATGGTCATGACCGCTGTAGGGTGCGTGACGTTGCAGGCTTCATACGATTCGATGTACATGGTCCTTGCGACGACACCGATGGCCGCAATTCGTTCATTCAATCGGCAGGCCAAATCAAATGTGAAGCCACCTCCATTTGAATAGCCCATGGCATAGACTCGATTGAGATCAATGCCGTGTGCTGCAACCATCTCGTCAATTAACGCATCCACAAATCCAATGTCATCATGAGCGGTTGGCACCGTAAAAGGCAAGTCCCCTGAGACCACTACCTGCCAGTTGGTTTCGCCTTCTACAGGCTCTGGATATGCATCGGGATAGAGGAGGATGAATTGGTCTTGGTCAGCGAGTGATCGCATGTCTGCAATTGCGAGTTGATCACTGGCATTTCCGGCTCCTCCATGAAAACTCATCACCAAGGGCAATGAGCTGTCCTCATCAAATCCATCTGGGATGTATTTCAGATAGGTTCTGGTCAGTCCGTCAAATTCAATCTGTTCGGTGGTCAAGCCTTGACTTTGCAAAGGATTCAAGGCGAAAAAGAAACCAATGGTTAGAATGAGATGTCGCATGACGATAAATGTATGGCTCTGAGTACCTATTCGATTTTTGACAAGGAAATGGCAGTGCTTCGAATGGGGATCAGAGGGTGTGCTTACACTTCCCCCGTCTCCACCTTAGATTTGGGGGATTCTGTGCAATTTTTGAAGCGTTGAAACGTTGAGGGACCATGATTAGTTCACGAATGCTCACTTGGAATGTGGTGCTCGGGTTTTTGACGGTGTCAGCCTTGTGGAGCGCGTGCAACAAGGAGCCGCAGCCCGAAGGGCGCACTGCCCTTGAGCATGCCTATGAATGTGAAGCAGTGCTGGGTCCATTGCCCAGGTTTTCCTGCGCGGATGCGGTGCCAGTGCCCGTGACAAAGAATGGCATCGCCCTGACGCTAGAGCAAGCAGGAGAAGGGGAGACCAACGATCCTAGCCTATGCGATTGTCCTGCGGCATTTGGAAAGGCATGCGATCCAGGGTTCCGAGTGGGGAGATATACAGGGCTGAACCAGGACGGAAGCCCGAATGAGGATGTTGTGTTTTTGACCAATTGCCGGGATGGTGGCTTGGGTGTGATCGGGTACAAATTCTCGACCGGAGAGACCTGCTTCTTGCACATCAATAATGAGACGACGGATGCCTTTGATTTGGACATTCCGAGGCCCGGTGAGGACGACTACGACAACCGGTGGCAATGGCCCAATGTGGTGGCGCACGACAACTGTCAGAACTGCCACATGGCCAGTCCCTTCCTGCATTCACCCGCCGTCGATCAGTTGAAGAATCCCGAAGACACGACAGCGCTTCTTGTGCCCATCACCGGAGACGGTCCGTATTCCATTGTGGGCGCTGAGTTTGGGCCGCTGTTTGACTCTGACATCCAAAACAGTTGCACTTCATGCCACCGTCCGCAGTGCACTGAGGCATGGCAGAACTACCCTTTGGACGAGCTGCAGATGCCGGCGCCGTTCACCAATGCGACACAATTCGACCACAGCTCAATCTCCAATACCGACCGCCAGGCCATCCGGGATTGGTGTGCCACGCTGGACTTCAACTGACCACTTCAGGGTTGAGGGGGGCAAGCGCATGTTCAACCATTTCAGAAGACGGGAGCCATGGCGGGAGCCAAACCTAGATTCTCCCGAGAACAATACTCAATACTGGGGTAAGCAAGGTGTGCCCGTTGACCGCCGGCTCCACCTGAACGATGTGTAAAACGGCCCGTATCCCCATGGAGGGCGGGCTTTGTCGTGGTCTCAGGTTTAGTCAGTGAAGGCTGACCAGGCGGGGAGGGCCACGCCGTCAAAGTCCCACAAGGCGGCATTCTCCCATGGACTTCCATCGATGGATTCGGGGCCCATGGCCGAGACCCAGTCCGGTGCCCAGTAACACCAACCTAGGCATTGTGTGGGGCCAAGGGTGGTGAGAAGGGCATCGAGATCCGTCAGGTAATTCAGCTGTCCTTGGGGGGTAAAGGAATATCCGTCGCTTTCTGAGCCAGTCCACCACAGGTTCTGGGTCCAGTCGTTCCAGTCAGTGGTCCAGGCGTAGGCGGTCTCAGCGAGGAAGGTGGGGCGGCTAAAGGTGTTCGATAAGGAGGCCATGGCCGAGCTGAGGACATTGAGATCCGTTTCGTGCCAAAGGCTGTAGTTGCTGACAGCAAGCACATCCGGTGTATAGCCTTCCGCTTGGAGTTGGTCGAAATACCAGGGAGCGAGATGGATGTCGGAAACATGGACGGCTATGAGTGTGCCAGGACTGGCGAGGGTTACAGCCTCATGTCCTGCTTGGAGAAGGGAGGCCAGGTTGCCGAAGCCACCGTCCATTGCGCCATGTGGATGCATCATGCCGTTGTCGGTCTCGTTGCCCAGCTGGACCATGGCGACTTGCACTCCTTGTTGTGCGAAAGCCTTCATCACACAGTCGATCCAACAGGCCATCGCTTCCTTGGCCTCGTCAAAGGGCAAGTGTCGCCACATCTTCGGGGTGATCTGTTGCCCCGGGTCTGCCCACGAGTCGCTAAAATGAAAGTCGATGAGGATGTCCATCCCGGCCTCCTGCATCCGCTGTGCTTCTTGGACGACGCCAGGAAGGGCGTGATATAAGCGCTCCGGATCGTTCCAGAGTCGGTATCGGGCCAGATTCATACCCTGTTCAGACATCCATTGAGGAACATCTTCAATGGGGTTGCCCATGGCGTCCTTGTACAGGAAACCTGTGGTTTCTATGCTGGGCAGGAAGGAGAGGTCCCCGCCCCGCCACTGCGCGCTGACGAACAGTCCCGAGAGCAGGAAGAATGTAAGTAAGAGCGTTCGGATCATCATGGGAGGGTAAGTGCGATCAGGCTCATGGCTATTGCGCTCCTCGGGGCCAAACAAAGCCAGCACAGTTGAACGCTCGTGCTGACTAAAGATAAATGATGCAGCGCCTTGCGGAACGCATGACTTGCATCAATGACAATGGGTGTCCGATTGCTTTCCCATGAGCGGTGTATTTTCATCGGCTCCAATTCAGGCTCCATGATTCGACTTACCTGCACGCTCATTTTTGCCCTCATTTTGTCCTCGTGTGGGACAGAACAAGCCCCGGAGGCTCGTGAGATGTCTGCGCCTTTGGAGGGGGGAGGGTCAACGCCATTGAGTGCTGTGCGTGTTTTTTCCACGGCGGAAAACACGGACAAACGGTTGTCCGATGAGGGACAGCGTGCATTCGAAACGGCCAACCAGCCTCTGGAGACGGAGGTGGCCATTTTCGTCAATCCGGAGCAGAAGTTCCAGACCTACCTCGGGGTGGGCGGCGCGATCACCGATGCGGCTGCCGAAGTGTTCTCCAAGATGAGTCCCGCCAAGCAGGAAGCGCTGCTGGAGGCCTACTTCGGGGAGGAGGGCATCGGATACAACATCATCCGTACCAGCATCCATTCCTGTGACTTTGGGTTGGGGAGCCATACCTACATCGAAGAGGGGGATTCGGCTTTGGCGACCTTCTCCATAGCCCCGGACACCGTCAAGCGCATCCCCATGATCAAGCGGGCGGCGGAGATGGTCGGCGAGGACTTGGTGTTCTATGCCAGCCCTTGGAGTCCACCGGCTTTCATGAAGACGAACCAGAACATGCTGTACGGGGGTTCCCTGCTGCCGGAGTTTTACGGCGCGTGGGCGCAGTACTTCGTAAAGTTCATTGAGGCCTATGAAGCACAAGGACTGCCCGTTTGGGGGGTGACCATTCAGAACGAGCCCATGGCGGTTCAGCGCTGGGAGTCCTGCATCTACACGGCCGAGCAGGAGCGGGACTTCTTGAAGTTTCACCTCGGTCCCGCTATGGAGGCCGCCGGTTTCGGTGACAAAAACATCGTGGTGTGGGACCACAACCGGGACCTGATTACGCACCGGGCCAACACCATTTTCGAGGATTCCGTGGCCGCTTCCTACGCGTGGGGAACCGGTTTCCATTGGTATGAAACCTGGACCGGTGGATTGCCGAAGTACGACAACCTCAAGCTGATCCAGGAGTCCTTTCCGGACAAGAAGCTGATGTTCACGGAAGGGTGCCAGGAGGGCTTTGACAGCGCCCATTACGAGCGCTGGTCCAATGCCGAGCGCTACGGCAACAGCATGATCAACGACTTCAACAGCGGCACCGTGGGCTGGACGGATTGGAACATCTTGCTCGACGAGGGTGGAGGCCCCAATCACGTCGAGAACTTCTGTTTTGCCCCCATCCATGGCGACACGCAAACGGACGCGCTCATCCTCACGCCGACCTACTACTACATCGGTCACTTCTCCAAGTTCATTGAACCAGGCGCGCGGCGGGTGAGCACATCGGCCAGCCGAAGCACCCTCGAAAGCACCACGTTTGAGAACCCCTCAGGCGAAAAGGTGACCGTCGTGATGAACCGCACGGACGATCCGATCGACTATGCCTTGATGGTCGGCGAGCAGGAGGCCAACTTCACGATCTTGCCCCACGCCATGCAGACCTTGGTGTACTGAGGAGCCCAAAGGACCGGCAGCAGGGTCAGGTGTCCGGCGCTGCTGTTATTTGATGCGGGTCAAGAACCGGGAGAGGCCGACTTGGACTTGGCTGTGGACCAAGCGGCCTTGCCAGGTAGGTGGGGCCGATGCGGGTGAATCAGCTGCAGATCGGCTGGCGTGGCGCTGCACTCCAGCGGCAACGCCCAAGTCCATGCGCCAGGCAGGAGCGAACCGAAGGCCGGCAAACAAGCGTGCCATGGGCACCACTGTCAATCGGCCGCGAGATAGGTGTCCATCTGAATAGCGCACGACAAGCCCCTCGGCATTGATGATGCTACCGGAGGCTCCGCTTCTGATTTGCAGCATAGCCCCTAGGCCAAGTCCATATTGCAGTTGGCCAAGGCTTCTCACTTGGCGCCATTCGAGTGGGATGGAGAAGGCTTGCAGTCGGTTGTGGTGGTCGACGTACCGGCTGCGTTCTGCCACGCCAGCCACCGGGCCTTCGTTGATGGAGAGGGTGTCTCCGGTGCTGATGTCCACCACCACGCTGACAACGCCAGGCGCGGAGATTTCGGTCTCGGTGGTCTCGGTGTACTGGAGGTTGTGGACGAAGTCGGTCCAGACCAGTCCTATTGACCACGCTTGTGCGCCATTGAATTCAAACATGAGGCCTCCTCCGGCGCGGTTGTCCGAGTGGAAATAGGCGCTCTGCTCGGGGTTGTCCACCACGGAGAAATGGCTCCAGGTGGGGCCGGCGAATGCCCTGATTGCAAACGTGGTGTGTTCTGGGATGTCTTCAGCGTTACCGAAGAGCAGAGGCGCGTTCGAGGCGGACAGGATGGGACTTGCTGTGCGCAAGGTCAACCGACGCAATGAAGGGGGTGCTGTGTCCTCCGAATCGCGATCAGCGGTGGTAACGCCCGGTGCTTCTTGGATGTCGGCGGAGGCCGAGCTGTTGTCTGTCGAGACGGAGGGTGCAATCACCGGGCTGGTGGCCGCTGCCGCTTCGATGCTTGTGGTGATTGCAGAGGTCGGCGTTGCTGCGTTGCCTGCGGTGGATCCCTGGGATGACGTTGCTGTGATGTGGGGTGAAGGCTCCTGGGGTGTCGTCACTTGATTGACGGCAGTTTCTGATACCGGTGGTGCGGTGGGGTTGATGCGCCCAAATTCGGGGGCGTTAGGTGCTGCTGAGCTGCTGGCGTCGCTTGGCGCGGCTGCGCTGTTGGTTTCCGGTGTTGCCGCTATGTCAGAGGGGTCAGCCTGAAGTGCAGGTGGAGCTTCCACCTCCGATTGCTGTGTGTCGAGGGTGGGCGCAGGGGAGATGGTGGGGTCAGCTTGACGGACCATGAGCACCATGAAGATGGCCGCGGCGATGGAGCCGGCAAGGGCCAGCCGGAAGGGGGTCTGCCTCGACCAGGGTGTGGGCCGCCCCGAAGGCACGCTGAGAGCGGCATCGATGTTGGCCCAGAGGTCGTCTGCTTGTCCAGGCACATCTGCACCCCGGTATCCGCGGAGCCGCTTGCCCAAGAGTTCATCCCAATGCTTCATTTTTCGTGCTGGGTTTTGGTGACCAGTTCTTCTCCGGACCATTCAAAACGGTCCCGAATCCACCTCCTGGCCCGGGTGAGCCGCTGGCGCGACATCTCAGAGGTGATCCCGATCATATCGCTGATCTCTTTGTGGCTGTAACCATCCACGAGGTGCAGGTTCAACACGAGGTGCTGCTCTTCAGGCATGGCCTTGAGTGTGTTGACGAGGTCTTCGAGGGCCATGTCCTGTATGACGCTGGGTTCAACGGGGATGTGCACTTCCTGATCCACGCCCTGATGGCGCGCGCGCTTCTTGCCTTCATTGATGGCCGTGTTGATGGCAATGCGGGTGGACCAGCTCGTGAAGGCCCCTTTGCGCTCGTCGAATTGGTTCATGTTTTGGAAAATGCGGATGAAGGCTTCCTGGAGAATGTCTTGGACGTGGGTTTCGTTGCGCGTGTAGCGACGGACCGCTCCACGGAGCAGCGGGAGCAGGGCATGGAACGCCTCTTGTTGTGCATTTCGGTCTCCCTTTCTGCAACCATCGAGCCACTTAGCTTCTCGTGTTTCATCGCTTGATTTTGCCACGTCACAGTACCCTTTGACTCCGGTATTTCTGCCTGACTCGGTTCATGGTTGGCGGCTACTCAGCATCCGATGACAATGGGAACAAAGGCTCCTCCGACCGGATACCCATTTTCGCCATACACGCTGATAGCAGGCCCTTGGATCGGTTCGTTTCCACAGGACCAGGAGTAGGTCAGGCTGATTTGCGTGGTGTTTTCCGGAAAGGCAATGGGGATTTCCGACATGCCCGGTTGAAGGGTCAACACGGAAGAAACATTGAGGATGGGCTGATCACACTCCAGCATTAGCTCTGTGGCTGTGGGGCTGTTGGAGGTAATGAACAGGATGATGACTTCCCCTTCTAGGGCCAGTTCCAATTCCACCTCTACGGTGTCGCTTACGGAACACCCCAGGGAGTCCGTGACGTCGACGGTGTAGGGCCCGGCCGGCAGGTTGAGCACGGTTGATGTCAAGCCCACGATGGCACCGGTCGAGTCCGCCCATTCATGGGCGTACGGAGGGGTGCCGCCAGTGGCCATGGTTTCCACTGAGCCGGTTCCCAAACCATTGTCTACAGCAGAAATGGAGTTTAAGGTGAGGGTTGCGCAGTCCACCTCGTAGACCGTGGGGTCTTCGAAAGTCTGGGTGACGGTTTCTTCCTCGTAGTCCACCTTGGCGCAGGACCCGAGCACCAGTGCCATCAGCACTGTGCCCGGGCCCAAAAGCCAAAGGGGTGAAAGAAGGCCGCGCCTCATGAACCCGGTGTTCAGCGGATGACCACCTTGCGGGTGGCCCATATGCCGCTGTGCTCGACACGCAGCAGGTAGATGCCGGAAGCCAGGCCATCCAGCTGGAGGGTCAAGCGTCCATTCTGTGCTTCTCCCGAGGAGAGGTCAAGGGCCAGACGCTCACCGGTCAGGGTGGTCAACTCTGCGGTCACGGCTCCACCGCGGGGGTCAAGCCCACGCAATTGAAGTTGACCCTCCTCGACGGGGTTCGGGTAGATTTCAAAACTGTCGGTCCACTCAGGGGCCTCCACGCTGTTGACGACCTCGCCGGCGCCCATCACGTTGACCGTGAAGCCGCTCATGAAGCCTTCCAGCATACCGAGGCTGTCTACGGAAAGGGTATCGCAGTAGGTGGCGCTGCAGGAGTCTGCCTCACTGCTGACCGTGATGCAGAAGGTGTAGGGGCCGTTTCCGCTGTAGGTGTGGGTGGGGTTGGGCTCGGTGGTCACGGGGGACTCGTCGCCGAAGTCATAGGTGTAGGTGTATTCGCTGTCGTAATCGTAGATCCAGACCCAGACTTCGTTGGGGATGAGGTCGCCGTTGGCCTCCCAGGCCTGCATCACCTCGAAGTTGATGTCGCACCCCGTCTCGCCTTCCCAGCCGCCGGCATCGAGCCAGGCCCAGAGGTCCTCACAGGCTTCCTCGTCTCCATTCATGGCGTCAGTCAAGCTCTCCAAGAGCCCGCAGTAGTACCAGAAATCGGGATTGGACTGGTCGGCGCATTGTGTGGAGAGGTAAAGGATGAGCGCACCCACATCGATTCCGTCGAGGCAATTCATGCCGCCACCGCCGTTTCCGGATTCGTAGCATTGGGTGCCGGGATCTGGACAATCGCCCAAAGAATACATGGTGGCACAGATGGTTTCGTAGGGGTCTGACCAGCTCAAGCCACCCCCGGCCATGTTGGCCGGGACCAGCTCTCCATCCACGTACCATTCCCATATCCCTGTGTTTCCACTGGGGATCTCGACTTCAAATGTCGTGGGCGACAAAAGGTCGTTGGGGGGCGTGACGTCGAGGTACCATTCGCACTCCGTGTCTATGCAGCCGATTTCAACGGCGATTTCGCCCTCTACGGGTTCACCTCCGGGTGTGTTGGGTCCGAACGCAAATCCGGCAGGTACGTTCAGGTCGACCCCATCGCAGGCATAGGCGAGGAGAACCATGGCGCTGCTAATCGTGTCAGGATAGGAGTACACCACGACGGTCTCGTCGGTGTCTGTGACCATGACGACATCCACGATGGTGGTGTCATTTGAGCCCATAGGCACTGCGTAGACAGTCAATTCTGTCGACCCAGGAATGGAGGAGGTGATGTACAGGGTAAGTGTGGAATTCTGCGCAGAGAGACCGGTGCAGAGCACGGCGGTCAGCAGCAGTATGAAAATGGACTTCATGGGGTGTGTTTGTTAAAGTTGAGTGCAGACCCACTCATCTTCCGGAATGGGCGCGTTCAATCTAATTACAAGTTCGCACTTGTAAATGTGACCGGGCCATTGAGGTATCGTCTTGTTATGTTCAGAGGGCCTCATGGACGATGATGAAGGAATCGGTGCGGCCATGCCCGGCAGATTCAGTCTGCCTCTTCTTTCAATGCGTCGAGGAAGTGCTGGCCGAATTTGGCGATTTTGACTTTGCCGAATCCGTGAATGGAAGTGAGGTCTGACAGCGTTTTGGGGTGGTCGATGCAAAGCTCTTTCAGAGAGCGGTCAGAGAGGATGAGGTAGGAGGGGACGTTGGATGATTTGGCCAGTTCGTAGCGAACCTTTCGCAGCTTTTGGAATTGGGCTTGCTGTTCGGAGCCGGCTTCGAACGCTGTTGTGGACTGGGGCTTCCCCGCCTTTTTGCTCGTTTTGGGTTCCTCGAACTTGGTGAGCATGACCTGCTGTTTGCCGTGAAGGACTTCCCAGGAGCGGGCATTGAGTTCGACCACGGGGAACTTGCCGACGGTTTGGGTCAGCAAGCCTTGTTGGATCAGCTCTTTTCCAATGCTCATCCAGTGTTTTTTGCTCTTGTCGGCCCCGATTCCATAGGTAGACAGTGCACGCTGGCTCGCATTGATTTTTTGCGCTTGGGAACCCCTAAGGATGTCGACGTAGTGCCCGAGACCAAAGGACCAATCCAGTCGGGCCACGGTAGAGAGGAGCTTCTGCGCATCCTCTGTGCCATCGAGCTCCTCATATGTGGTTTGACAATTGTCGCAATTCCCGCAGTCCTCGATCAGCTCCTCTCCGAAGTATTGGAGCAGGATCTTGCGCCTGCACACCTTTGCATCGGCGAAGTCCTGCATGCGCCTCAGTTTGCCGAGCATCACATTGCTTTGGTCCAGGTTGCCTTCGACTTCGCAGTGGGAGGACAGGGTGTGGAAATCGCCTCCACCATGGAGGAGGAGGGTCTTGCTGTCCAGGCCGTCGCGCCCCGCTCTGCCGGTTTCCTGGTAGTAGCCCTCGATGTTCTTGGGCAGGTTCATGTGCACCACGTAGCGAACGTTGTTTTTGTCGATGCCCATCCCGAAGGCGATGGTGGCGGTCATGATGTTCACCTCATCACGGATGAATTGGTCCTGGCGCTTTTGCCGCTCCTCGCTGGAGAGTCCGGCGTGGTAGCATGTGGCGCGGTATCCGGCGTTTTGCAAGTGGTCGGCCATTTCTTGTGTCCGCTTGCGGGACAGGCAATAGACGATGCCGGACTCCGCAGGGTGCTGGCCGACAAATTCCAACAGCTGGGCGACCTCATCGACCCGCGGTTTGGCGGAGTAGTGGATTTCCGGGCGGTCAAAGCTGTTCTCGAAGAGGGTCGCGCCTTCCAGCCCAAGCTGCTTGATGATGTCCAGTTTGGTGGCTTGGTCGGCCGTGGCGGTCAGCGCCAACACTGGCACACCGGGAAAGTGCGTGGACAGGTCCTTGAGCCGGGTGTAGGCCGGGCGGAAGTCGTGGCCCCAGGAGCTGATGCAGTGCGCTTCGTCGACGGCGACCATGTCGATCTGAACCGTCTTTAGCCGCTCGAGCAGTCCGCTGCCCGCGCTCATGAGGCGCTCGGGAGCGATGTAGAGCAGTTTCATTTTGCCGTCGCCGATGGCGTTGAAAATCTGGTTGGACTCTTCGGTGCTTTGGCTCGAATTGAGGTAAGCAGCGTCGATGCCTTTGAGCCTCAAGTCATCCACTTGGTCTTTCATCAAGGCAATCAGCGGTGAAATCACCAACGTCAACCCAGACCGGAGAACGGCCGGAAGCTGGTAGCACATGGATTTACCGCCTCCTGTGGGCATGATCACCAATGCGCTTTTTCCTGCCATGACCTCTGCGATGACGGGCTTTTGTGCAGGGCGTAAATCGGGGTAGCCCCAGTATTGGTTCAAGCAAGTCTGTATGTCCGGCGCGTGCATGAAGCGTGATGGAATGGGGTGGGGAAATTAAGGGGCAAAAGGTGGGCAACGGGACCTTGATTTTTCAATGCTTGTGATGGGTGTACCGATGGGCGAACGACCTTTGTGTCATGGATTCACTGTCGCAGATTGTGTTGGGTGCCGCTGTGGGAGAGGTGGTGTTGGGACGCCGCATCGGCAACCGGGCTATGGTGTGGGGCGCCGTGGCGGGTACGATTCCCGATATGGATGTGCTGGGCAAGTTTTTCCTGAGCGAATTGGACAACCTTGGTTTCCACCGTGGCATCAGTCACTCGCTGCTTTTTTGTGTGCTGGGCGCCTTGGCCTTTGGGTGGGTGACGCACCGGCTGTACCGCAGCCAATACCACGCTTGGATGGCCGTAGCCACCAAGGCCACGGCAGCCGTGCTGATCGGGTTCGTGGTCAACTTCATCACACAGATTGTATCCCCCGGCGGATGGTGGCCTGTGGCCTTGTATGTGCCACTGGCGGGCGCTTGGCTTTGGCGACACGCCCAGAAGCGCTATTTCCAGGGCGATTGGCAGGTACCCGATGCGGACCTCAAGGGGTGGGTGCTCCTGTTTTTCTGGGGCTTTCTGACCCACACCCTGCTCGATTGCTTCACCACGTATGGAACCCAGTTGTTTGCGCCCTTCGCAGACACCCGTGTGGCGTGGGGGACCATCGCGGTGGCCGACCCGCTGTGGACGTTTCCCTTTCTGTCTTGCTTGCTTGTGGCGGCGCGATTCGCCCGTGAGGACAGGCGCCGCCAGCTGTGGAACGTCATCGGGTTGGGCTGGTGTTGCTTCTATCTCGCGCTGACGGTATTGAACTACCATCACGTTCACCAAACCTTTGAAGAGGCGCTGCAGGCGGACACAAAGAGCTACGAGAAATTCCACATCACGCCGACCATCTTCAATAATCTCCTTTGGAATGTGGTGGTGGATGCAGGAGACGAATACCTGCTGGCCCAGTATTCCATTCTCGACGAAATCCCCATCACCTTTCACCCTGTAGCAAAGGGGTACGACCTCTTGCACAACTTCGACACCGACGAGACGATCGGGGTGTTGCGGTGGTTCAGCGCCGGCTACCTCAATGCGGTGCTGCGCGACGACGGGAGCTTGCAGGTCAACGACCTCCGTTTCGGCAGCTTCTCGGGGCGCGGTGCGGATGCCGACGATTACATCTTCCGGTTCAAGCTGGTCGACCGGGGCCCCGACGAAGCTTATGGCTTCGAGCGCGCCCAGGGCGGACCGCCCGATACCAAGGCCGAGGATATGATGATCGGGCTGTTCAATCGGGCCGGCGGCCTCGCGCCCGAGGATGTGACGGAGGTAACGCCGTGATGTGGCTTTCATTTACTGCTGAAAACGTGTCATGACCTCGGTCACCTGTTTGAGGTAGGAGCGGATGCGCCTAAATTCAGGGTGTGAGCGGTCAAGACGATTACATCGAGGTGAACCGGGCGGCGTGGAACCTTCGCACGGAGATTCATGTCGCCTCGGATTTCTATGACATGCCTGGGTTCAAAGCCGGAGCGACTTCGTTGAAGCCCTTCGAGCTGAGGCTTCTTGGCGATGTGACGGGACGGTCCGTTCTGCACCTGCAATGCCACTTTGGTCAGGACACCCTTTCACTGTCCAGAATGGGGGCGAAGGTCACCGGAGTTGATTTCTCGGATGCGGCGCTGCAGGTTGCCCAAGAGACTGCGGACGAGCTGGGCCTTTCGGCGCAGTTTGTCTTGAGCGACGTTTTGAAACTCGATCTCGGAAAGACCGTGGATACCGTGTTTGCGAGTTATGGCGTGTTGGGCTGGCTACCGGATGTTGCTGCTTGGATGCAGGTTGCGGCGCGTCACCTTCCCCGAGGAGGTGAGTTGGTGTTGGTTGAATTTCACCCCCTGATTTGGCTGTTTGACCAAAATGCACCGGTCGATTATTTCCATTCTTCTGAGCCCGATGTCGAGACGCAAACGGGGTCATACACCGACGGGGGCAAGGACGTGGACATCACTTCCTGCTACTGGGACCACACCTTGTCGGATGTGCTGGAAGCGCTGCGCAGCGGTGGCTTTGAGTTGACTTTGTTTGAAGAGTATGACCATTCGCCGTATCCGTTGGCGGGGATGGTGGAAAGGGCACCGGGTGAATTTGTCCTGGAAGACAGGATTCAACAGCGCCTGCCGCATTGCTACGCCCTTCGCGCGCGCAAGTTGTGATGCCAGAGCGCGGTCCGCGTTAAAAGCCACTTCAGACCACGGGGGGTCATCGGACAATGAGGCGTTGGCGCCAGCCCCAGTCCGCTACTTCGATCACGTACAGTCCGCTGGGCAGCGCGCTCACGTCGAGGGTGGATTGCGGTCCGGAGGCGCTGTGCTCGCTGATGACGCGGCCTTGAGCGTCGCGGATGAAGGCTGTCCATTCGCCGGCAGAGGCGGAGTGGGACAGCGTGACCTGACCGCCGGTGGCGGGGTTGGGATACATGCGGACCGCGGTGGCGACTTGCTCACGGATGTCGCTGGTGTAATCGTATGCGCCACATTGGTTGGGATAGGAAGCACAGATCCATGAGGAGAGGGCGCCCGCGACCGTGGAGAGGGTCACATCGTAGGCGTCGGCGTTGGTGACGTGGGGCACGTGTCCGGCGCCGTCGATGGTGACGAAGCAGTGGGTGAGTCCGATTTCCTCGGCTTGCTCGTGGAGGGTGGCACTGCCGTCGACCTCGGTGACATTGAAGCCGAGCAGGGCAACTGAGCCGGTGCCGTAGGGGACGGTGCCGTCGGCGGTGCCGTGGACAGAGACGAGCGGGGCATCGCCGGCCTGCATCCAATCGGCATCCTTGAGGGCGCCAGAGACGTTGAAGATGCCCGCTACGTCCGAGCTGTAGCCGGGGTTGCCGGACGCGCCTTCAAGGCCGCCGCCCATACCGGGCTGGGACTGATCGATAACGGAGGGAATTTCGGATTCGTTGTCGACGTAGGCGTGGTGCAGAGCCAGGAATCCGCCGGCGGATACGCCGCCCATGTAAATGCGTTCCGGATCGATGCCCCAGGGATTGCCGTCTTCTTCCACAGACTTGCGGAAGTGCCGGACGGCGGCCCGTCCGTCATGAACGCCCCGCCAAACGGCGCGGATAAGTTCGTTTTCGAGGTCCAGCAGGTTGGCGATGCCCAAGCGGTAGGAGATGCTGGCCACCGCGTAGCCCATCTTGGCGAAGTCTTCGCACAAGGGGACCACGTCCATGCCATTGTTAGCGCCGGCGAGGAAAAAGCCACCGTGGGCGATGATGATCAATGGGCGGTTCGCCTCACCATTGTCCACCGCCTCATAGAAGTCGAAGTCGAGTTCCGTGTCGAGTCCCAAGGCATCGATGTTCTGGCCGTACACGTGTCCCTCTGATACCGAGACATTCTCGTAGGTCGAGGTGAAGCGATAGCGCTCCCCGTCGCATTCGGATTGAGCAAGAATGGGGGTGATGCTCACGACAATGGTGGAGAGCATGCTGCATAGTCGGTTCTTCATGGTGGCGGGGTTGGCAAGGTCCGAGGCAATGTAAAGCGTGATTTGGAATTGGATTCCTTCCGAATTTCTCAAGCGCCTCTCAAGTTTGGTTTGGAACTAGAAATGACTGATATTGAGTTATGTACAGATTTACCCTTGTCTTGGCGCTTGTTCCTGTTGCGGTCATGGCGCAGGTCAATCCCAACTATGACCCCGATTACAATGGGGACGGATGTCACACGATTGCGGACCTGATTCCTTTTTTGCAAGTATTCGGAGGA
>Ga0206130_10004383_pt1 | contig 17509 bp, 7 predicted proteins | sample Helgoland_Spring_9_FD_148637 | JGI IMG/M metagenome (GOLD analysis project Ga0206130, IMG submission 148637) | Pelagic subsurface seawater microbial communities from Kabeltonne, Helgoland, North Sea - Helgoland_Spring_Bloom_20160512_1 | ecosystem: Environmental > Aquatic > Marine > Epipelagic ... | reverse complement strand
GCAACACGCCATCCTCCGGAAGGCTGAGCTCACGGGGCAAAGACTGTATACCCGGCTGAATCTTCTTGTCCCCTTCCATCAGCGAAGCGAGATCGCTAACTTTACCTTTCTGCCCCCAGGCCTTGATTGGCGGGGTACACCATGACCACATCACACGTCGACCATCGGCTGTCAAAAGTGACTCCGGGGCAAAAAAGTCCCACCCCCACCAGTTCATCATGGCGTGATGCTCGGGAAGAAATTTTTCATCTTTAAAATCACCGAGGTAATAGCGAGCTCCCAGGTCATGGCTGATACAGAGGAGCATCCACTTGTCTGCCCCGAGCCCCGTCGAGGGATCGCCGATTTTGAACATGTTGGCGCAGGAGATATCTTCGCCTTTCGGCACGCCCAGGTCTTTGGGGAAATCCGGATGCAGCAGTTCGCCGAGAAATTCCCAGTCCTTGAGATCTTTTGATTTTGCCAGTGTCGGGTTCTTCCCCCCAGCAAGTGCGTAATACGTGTCGTTCATCACCCAACAATCAGGGTCCCAATGGCGCATTTCTGCTGGTTTACCGTCGGCTGTTTTAGGCTCCACTGGAAATGATTTTGACCACTTGTTGAGCTTATCATCCTCTGCAATGGCGATCTGGTTTCTTTTGGAACCCTGACCATGATAGATGATGGCCGGCTTACCTTCCCTGGTAAGGAAAGCCGTACCACTAAACATGCCATGCCCTGTTGCAGGCGGCGTGAGAACACTGGGTTGCCACTCCCAATGAACCATATCCTTGCTTGTTACATGGGCAAAAGAGTGCCCTTTGTTTTGATAGATATAATGAAGGTGATAAATACCTCCATAATGGATGGCACAGTTCGGATCTGCGGGTATGGCCTTGTCTGGACCGGGATGCGCAAGATGGTACGTAAGCCACGAGCTTGGCAGGCTCTTCGGCATGACGGGAGTGTGGATGCCTTCCAGTTCTGCAAGCAAGGTCTTCGGCGCCTCCGCAGCGCTGTTCTTAAGGTCACCATCGAACTTCCACCAGCCCACGATTCCGTTGACCGCGGCCTTGCCATCAGCCAGGGCTATCGTCTTGATTTCGCCTGCGGACAAGGCACGGTCATAGAGTCGCACATCGTCGATGCCGCCCTTGAAAAACTCACCCTTCCCCATGTAAGAGCCGATATACGCCGGGGCTTCACCCTGCGTGTCAATCGCCCCGGTGGCCGTCTTGACGCCAATTTCCTGACCGTCTGCGTAGAACGTGATTGCCTTGCCATCAAACGTCACGCTGACCAAGTGCCATTTTCCGTCGAGCAACTTGGCCGGCTCAAGCGGCACGCCATGGTCGACGTACTTCCCACCGACCCCCAAGCCGAAGCAGAGACTGTGCTTCTTCTTGTAATCACCAATCGCCATGAGGGCTCGGGCATTGCCATCTTCTTTCCTGTAAATCGTCTGCCAATCCCACTCGCCTTTGCCGACTCTTTGCGGTTTGATCCACGCGGAGATCGTGATCGCCTTGGCCGGTTTAAGCCCGGCGTAGTGCGGGATCTTGACGGTGACCGAGTTGCCGCCGAGGGTCAGCGCCTTGCCGAGTTTGCCGTCAGGATATTCGTCTCCTGCAGCCGTATCGACGACTGCGAAAAGCAGGAAGGTAAGCGAAGAGAAGATCGCCACGTTTCGTTTCAGGATGTTCATGTTTCGGTAATTGAGTTGGTGATAAATGTTTCAGGAGAGCTCGATCTATTGCGTCGAAGGCAAGCAGGCAGAAGTCATTCGAAGACAACACCGATGTTCTTCAGATTGCGCTGCATGACTTTCATGTAATCGGCGCCGGCATCAATCTCCGCGTCGGACAGCAGCTCGCAGGGCGAGAACTCAATGCTGGTAAGCCCAAGCTCGTCCTTCATGCGTTGGGCAATGGCCTCGGCGGGATAGGCCTCCCATATCAGGTATTTGGCAGGGTGCGTCTTGAGCATCTCCTTGATTCCCATGATCGTTTCGTCCGAAGGCATCTCCTCTGGATCCAGATCGAGGCTTTCCAGATTCCAACCGTAACGACGCGCAAGGTAGTTGTAAGCAGGATGCGAGGCCAGCAACGCTTGGTTGTTGTAGGCTGCCTGGTAGGTCTTCAACTGCCTGTCGAGCGCATCAAGATCCGCGACCAGCGAGGTGAACCCCTTCTTGAATGCGGCTTGATGTTCCGGGAAGCGCTTCACCAAGGCCTTCTCGATCTCGCCGGCCTGGATTTTTGCATTCACGGGATCCACCCACGTGTGGCCGTCGATCCCCTCGTGAGCGTGTTTCCCACCCTTGCCATGACTGTGCTCAGTGGCATGCGCAATGGTAACGAAGCTGTCCTCGAACGGCTTGGCGGTGTTCACCACACGGCTCTCCGGCAAATTCACCTTCTGGACCCACTTGGAAAACTCGGCACCGTTGATGACGATCAGGTCAGCCTTCTGGTATGCCGCGATTGCTTTCGCGTCCGGCATCCAGAATATGGCATCCTCGTCCGAAGGCACCGGACAGACGACATCGATCAGGTCGCCGCCAATCCGTTCGGCGAAGAACTGCGTCGGGTAGAACGTGGTATACACGACCGGCTTCCCCGTTGGCGTCGCGCTTGTCGACGTTTTCTTGCCACACCCCGCTCCCAATACGACAAGGGCGAGAACTACCACGAGCATCTTATTCATCTTATTCATATCACTTTTTTACATAACGTTCACCAACTGCGGAGCAAACCAGACCAGCAGGCCCGCCAAGCAAGCAGCTGCCACAAGACTGATCAGAAACACGATCCCAAGCTCTGCGATTTGCAGACTGAATACCGTCGAGCGACTGCACCCAATCCGAAACATGGTTTCCATCTCACGCTTGCGAATTCTGAGTGAAAGCATGACCACCAGAACGACGAAGAGAAGCGTCGTCAGACAAATCAGCACGAAGCTGGCGTTGAAGAATCGTTCCACCTGGAAGACGATTCCCATGAGTTCCTCGATGATGAGTGCCGGCACAAGCATCTGCTCGCTAGGCGACACGCTGTATCGCCCTTTGAGCACCGTCGCGGATTTCTCGCTGTTCGGTATCACAAGGATTGAGGTGACAGGAAAACCGGACAGATCTCCGTGAAAATGAAAGCTCGCGATATTGTCCGCGGTGATCTCGGTGTATTCCTCCATCGCAGCATTCCCAACGACCTCGTTCTCCTTCTTTTGCAGAATGATTCCGGCATCTTCTGTCTTCGTCAGATCGGTATGCCCATGACCAATGCCTTCGACAACCCACGCGGTCTTGATATCCACGAAGACCGCGTGGTCGTCCGGTGTCCCGCTCGGTGCCAACACACCGGTAATGTGCATCTTGAGCGGATAGACCGCGCCAATGTTGTAGAGGCTGGTCTGGTCGGTCAGAATGACATCGCCCGTGCCAAGATTGAGCTCGGTGGCAACTTCATGCCCCAGCACCGTATCCCCAAGCTGCAGAGGCAAGGTGCCGGCGGCCACCTCCAGTCCACGGAATTCGAAGTAGTCCAGCGAGGTTCCCACGATGGGTTTCCCTCGAGCGGCAAAAGAAATGTGCAGGGGAATCGCCATCGCGCGACCACTCTCAGCAATGGCGCTCGCTTCGCCCATGGTGATCGATTCAGGATTCTTGGCGGCAAAATAGAGACTCTTCAGGACAAGATCATAGCGATTGCCCTTCGCGCCGACAATCAAGGGCGTGCTTTCAGCTCGCGAGGTGAGGTCACGTTCGTAGTGACCAATCATCACATGCACGGCAATCGGCAGAAACAGAGTCACCGTAAGACACACAATCAAGATGGAGCTCTTGATCTTGTTGAACGCCATGTAGCGCCATGTCAACAGAAGCAGACGAGTCATCCGCTGTTCCTCCCGCCGTTCTTCGCCAGGTCAACCACATCGTCGAACCGGTCCAACAAGTGGCGCTCATGGGTAATCATCACGAACGTCGCGTCACTTCGGCGCGCTTGATTGCGGATCAAATCCATAATCGTGTCCGTGTTCCCGTCATCGAGGTTTCCGGTTGGCTCGTCGGCCATGATGATGCAGGGATCGGTAATCAGCGCACGGCAGATCGCCAGTCGCTGTTTCTCACCCTGCGACAGCTCGCCCGAATAGCGATGCAGCTTGTCGCCAAGGCCCACCGATTCGGCAAGTGAACGCGCGCGCTCATAGACCGCCTTATCGAGTTCCAGGGAGGCATTTAGCAGATACGGGAGGATGATATTCTCTTCCACGCGCAGATACTCGAGCAGCTCGAACTCCTGGAAGATGAAGCCAATATTTGAAATACGAAAGTCCCGCCGTTGCCCGTCAGTCATGCGGGTAATCGAATCCCGGCCAATGTCCACATTGCCCCCGCTCGGCACATGGATACCGGAGATCAAGTAGGCCAGCGTGGTCTTGCCACAGCCGCTTGGCCCCACAATCGCGACGTGTTTCCCTTCCGCAATGCTCAGCTGGGGAATATTGAGCTCAAAGCCCTGCGCTTCGTAGCTAAAGGTGAGATCGCTGATTTCGATGGCGTGTGATTTCATTTCCCTGGCTTTGCGAGAATACGCTCCTGCTCGTTCATCTCAACATCAGAAATGCGCCATGCGTCGCCGAACGGCCTGAGAGTATAGACGGCGCCGTATTTATTCACCCGTCGATGCGCGTGCTCCCAATGCTCAACGAGTCCCTTGACCACCCACTGGCAGGACACTCTGAACTCCAGAGTCCCATTCTCGACGTCCGGATCGGAAGTGATCATCTTGCTCTCCAGTATCTCGACATTCTCGATTTTGGAGATCGCACCGCCCTGATCCTGCAGCACCAGGCTTTGATAGACGTCGGTGTAAATCTCGTCGAGCAACTCACCGGAGACACTCTGCGCAAGCGCGTCATAGATGGCATCTTCCGTGTCATAGTCAAAGGCACGGTAGACATTCCGGTGCAGCACCGCGAAAATCTCTTTCGCCTGTGGTTCGGCGGGCATCACTACCCCACCCCGCCAGAACTGTTTCATTTCCACGCGACCGAGATCCCGCCCCACAATCCCAACAAGCAGGATCGTGAGCGAGGCACCCGCCACAAGACCACGCGGCATCTTCCCGGACTTCACAGCCGCCGCTAGAAACAGGATCAACAGGATCGTCGCGGCGATGGAGACCAGCGGCAGTTGAATCATCTTCTGTGCGGCAGACGGGACCACCCCCATCGTATCGCCACGACGCGCCGTTACGTCGGAATGCCAGACGTATTCCGGCTCTTCAGGGGTGAAGGTCAGAAAGGACCTGCGTCCCATCAACTCAGAGATCGCAATCACTTCGTCAGGCTTGCCCACCGACAGGCCTGTCCCAGCGCCGGCGTAAGGATCTGCGCCATAGGGATTGAGCAGCCCCAGAGCGTCCGCACCATCGGCCGTGAACACGTTCCACACCATGGAAACCTGGCGCGGCGTGCCTTTTGTGCTGTAGACAAGCCTCACCTTTGCCTCCATCCATTGGGGCAGCGCCTCGCCGTAGCCGGGACCACCGGGACCACCGGGACCACCGGCATCATCGGAACCATCTTCCCATGGACGCTGACCATCCCCGGAGGGCGGCATCTCCGGGGCAACCATGATCATGTCCGCCAGCACCGGACGCACCGCGATCCCATCGATCTTGACCGGGCACACTTCGGCAAAGAACGCCTCGACCTCATCAGTCTTCGTCGGCAGCGACTCCCCTTCTGCCAGATCGAATCCCGCCAACGGCGCGATCGCAAAGGTCGGTATTCTGGCTTCGTAGATCAGCATGTCATCAGTAAGACTCACCTTCAACTCGACCAGCGGGATAGGGCTGGTATGAGCATGAACCGATGACCCGACACACGCCGTCAGCAGGATGAACAATAGTTTTGTGATCGATTTCATTCTCTGTTGATTGCGAGTAATTCTATTTTTTCGGGCTGTCAATGAGGACGTTGTAGCGATACGGCTTGACCCTCTTCATCCAACGCTGGACGTGTTCGTTCTTGTTCTCAAGATCTTCTTCCAGCTTGTGCTCGGTATTCCAGTCGTCGGTTGTAAACAACCATTGCGAGGGCTGCTGCAGCTTCAGCGCGAAGCGCAGTTGTTTGATGTCGTCCACCGAGTCGGGGCCGAGGACACGACCGACCAATGTTACTACCAACTTCCTCTTGGCGGTGGATCGATCCCAGGTGTCGGTGGAAGCTTTGAGCGCTTTCCATTTGTCGGGATTCGCCTTCATCGCGTTTTCGTAACGGGCGTTGTCCCAGGCGACTTTAGCGGTCTCGACCTTTTCCCCGAACTCGCCGAGGTGTTCCTGCATATAGGGCTGTTCCCCGTTGGAAATCGACTGGCCGATCGTGTTCCTTCTCTGTTGGATGGGTTGGATTTTCTTCCCTCGGTCGGAGAATACAGCCAGGGCCCGGGTATACTCGTTAGTGAGGGCATGTTCGTTTTGTTCTGCACGGTTGGCCTGCTGTCTTTTTTGCAGCACAAAGATCTGAATATTCGCGTCGATGTAGGCCTGGTTCTGCAGAAGGGCATCGCTGAGGAGGGCCTTCTCTCGCCGCTGGGCATCCTGCAGTTGATTCCGCAACTTCGCATATTGCATGTCGTCGTGCAGGAATCCGGTGGGCGGCCCACCGTGCTCGCCCCGTTGATGCAACATCGCATCGCGACGTTTCTGCAGATCCCTCTTTGATTCGTCGTCCGCTTCTTTCAACGCCGCCGCGAACATTTCCGCCACCGGGCCGCTGATTTCCGTCAGTTCCTTGCCGCGGGCGTCGAGCTGCGTTTCGATCTTGGCGATCTGCGTGCCCAACGCATCCTGCTGCGGCTTGAATGACGCGGCGACCTCTTCACGAATCGTCTTGATCCTCGTTTGGATTTCCGCGGATTGCTTGTTGTAGGCATCCATCTTCTTGGCCAATTCCGGGTCGGCCGGTTTATTGTGATTCTCCTGCCACGCTTTGTAGGCCAGGCTCTTGGGCGAATCTTTCGGTGCCTCGCGGTATTCTTTCTCTACCGCGCTGCGTCTTTCTGAATAATCTTTGCTGATGGCGTTCATTTGCGCCACAAGCTGCTTGATCTCCTGTTGCTTTTTCACAACCGCATCGCTGACGACGTACTTCTTCTTCAGCACGTGCTGCTTGATTTCGTGCTGCGCCTTCAGCTTGTAATATGCATCGCGAAGGGCGAGCGTCTTCTGGATCACCTCAGGCGTCTCGCCCAGTTCGTAGGTGTAGATCTGCAGCAGGGATTCGTCATAGGCCTTGGCTTCATCGGCCAGTGGGGTGCTTTCTCTGTAGAGATTCTCCAACATCCGTTTGTGTTCGAGGCGACCGCCAAATTTCTTGTCCAGTTTCCCAAACACCTCGGGCATGGCTTTGTTCGGACTCACCGTCGGCGGGGCGGGCAGAGCGGCGAAGTCCTCGGCGACCTCGCTGTAGACCCGCAAGTAATCGAGCTGCCCGGTGGCGTAGTTCGGTGCTTGCTCATCGCGACTGCGGAAAATTAAGTTCCGCCGGGCAAACTGCGGGGCATAGACGTCGGCCGATCGGAAATCGGATTTCTTTTCGGCACTAGATTCATCCACAACCAGCGCGACGCGCTGGCCGTCGATTTCCACGCGAATCGTTGCCCACGTGCCCGCCACAAGCGGCTTATCTGCCGACAGGGCTTCGCTCTTGCCCTTCACCGTCCATTGCAGGACGAGTTTCCCGCCCTTGTCGACGGTCAGCGTCATGCGGTTGTCGAGGCTTGACCCGAAATCGAACAGCGTTTGCGGTTTCCCGGACGCCGCGACCTTCACCCGCATCACGATCATCAACTCCCCGAGGTCGATCACTTCGTAGGAGATTTCGGCGTGCTGATCCTTGCCGTTGAACACCAGAGCGCTGTGGTCGTCAGTTGCATCAAACCCGGGCCGACCGACGAGGAATCCGTCGTGGTTCACTTGCCCCTTTTCGGCATGGTAGCCGAGGAAGCCGAAGCCTTCTTCCCGCAACCGCATCAGATTCTCCAGGAGAACCGGTTCGTCTCGCAGGATTTCGTAATTGACCAGCAGGTTGGCGTTCTCCGCTTCGGGTCCCTGGAGAGACAGCCGGTTGACGTGTTTGATCTCCGTGCTGGTATTGGGTATGGTTTTTCCGCGGTAGTCTTTTTTCTCGGTATCGCTTGTGACGCGGTGGAGTTCGCCCGCATCGTAAATGCGGGAAAACCCTACGACCACGACGTCGCCGATAATCTGTGCTTTGCCGCTGATTTTCGCGTTGTCTTTGATGACGGTTCCATCGCCGATGACGACGGCCGATTCGATCAGTTGGGCCTTGTCCAGAATTTTGGCTTTACCCATCACGTAGCAGTTGGGCCCGACGTAGGCCGTCGGGGCGACCTCGGCCTGGGCGGAAACCCATCCGCCCCCGTTGGGGTGAGGTGCCCCGTCGAGGTTCTCCAACATGAACTCGATACGTCGGATCATCAATTCCGCGTTTTGGATGTATCTTTCCCAGCTGTATTTGCGATAGAAGCGGATGCCCGTATCGGCTTCCGTATCCAGTTTCGTTTTGTATTCGGCGTGGAATTTCTTGACCGCCTCGAGTTGTTTTTCGAGTCGGGCCTGGTACTCTTTCCGCTCGGCCTGGGTCAGGTCCGGTGTGATGTCGTAGGCTGTGAGGATCTGTCCAAATTTGTCACCGTAGAACATGGTGGGAAACACGAACTGCCCTGTCGTGCCGGAGAGGTCCATGTTGTTGTTGTCGGCGAGGGTTGCGTAGGCCGGGCCCGGTTTGGCGCCACTCAGCGTGACCTGGTAGGGGTATCGGTAGGTGTACGCCCCCTGGTAGACGACCCACGTGCCATTGCCAACGCCGCGCAGCAACGCTTTGGGCGTCGCGGTGACGGTCAGCCAGAAGCGTTTGTCGCCCGGCTTGACCTCCAGCGACATCTCCCCCTTGTTCCACAGCGGCGAGTAGCGACAGAGATTGTTCTTGTCCACCGCCACGATGCACGCCCGCCAATCGGCGTGCGTCTCTGGATCGTAATCGCCTTTGAAATCGATGGTGATCTTCTTCGCGCCTTCATCGGGCACCAGCCGCGAAATGCTCACACCATACGGATCGGGGGATTCTGCCGTCGGACAGCGATAGATGCCTTTTTTCGCATCCACCGGAACGAGGAACGAGCGGTTCACTGCGCCGGCGTGGGTGCGGAATTGATATTCCTGCTGGCAGTCGAACTCGGCGAGTCGGGCGCCGATTTGCCCCATCAAGTCGCCCATGCCGCGGATGGCGTCTTGCTTGCTCCATAGGCCGCGCTCGGCACCGAGGTGGGCGTAGACGTGCATCGGCGTGGTGTCTTCCTGGGCCGCCAGCGTCGAGGTAATCGAGGCAATGGCGTATCCCCAGTTGGGGTCGTCGGCGAGAATCTCATACCCGCCGCCACCGGGGTAGCCCCCGTGGAAGAATCCCTTCCATGGCTTTTCGATCTGGTGGCCGGTCTTGTGAATGTTCGCCGGGTCGCCCATAATCTGTAGTGAGTCCGCCGCCGTTTCGGCACCGCCAAAGTCCATCAGTCCGCCATGGAGCATTCCGTGTCCCCATTCGTGAAAGACGCCCACGATGCCCGGGCCGCCCAAACTGCAACCGCCGTATCCACCACCGCCGCCGCCACCGCTGGCACCGAACTGCGGAACATACTTGAACAGTTCAGGCTTTTCCCAGTAGGGAACCAACGAGCCGCTGTATTCGTTGTAGGCCCAGAAGGCTTCCATTTGGTTTTTCAGATAGGCAATGGTGTTGACGACATAATCGTGTTGTTCTTCGCGCACCCAGCTTTTCCCGTCGGCAGGGGCCTTTCCGGGAATCACGATGGAGGCGTGTTTCGTGTCGAAACGGATCTTGCCGGAATGCTTGTACAGGTGCTCCATCCCTTCCGGATAGGCCTTATAGCTGTCGGGCACGGCGTAATCGTCCTGCAACAGCGTCTTGGAGAGGCGTTTCATGTCCTTGTTGTAGACCTGCATAATATACTGCCGGTCCGCTTCGCTGAGATACTTCGCAAGGAAGATCCGTTTCCGGCCATCTTCCAGTCGCAACACCACTGCCGGGCAGCGGTAGCTCGTCGGATCCGCGGGGATTTCCAGCGAGTCGTCGCCCACGCCGCGGAAGTTGACCAAATGCGCCTTAAAAGGTTCGCTCGGAAAATTGTCCAAAAGGGATTGCGTGAACGATTCCTTGGGGACGCGCGGCGTCCAGGTGCGCAGCGGCGCGCCGGGGATGTCCTCAAGCGGCGTGAAGTCCACACCGCGCTTGGGCCACCACGTGACCACACGACGATGGTAGGCCTTCAGATCCTTCGGATTAAGCTGAGAGACCTTGTCGCGACCGACATCCGACCGGAGGCGAGCCGGGTAGCGAATGTCATAGTGGAAATCGTATTCCTTGTGATCCTTGCGCGACTCGTGCTCCGCCGCCATTGCTGGCAAGCATGCCAGCATCAACGCCACACACAGGTATTTCGATCGAGAATTAATATTCATAGTGAACTCTTTGTTGATTGTGCTGCCCTACTCCTTCTCCATCGCCTTACTTTCATCAACCACAACCCGCTCATGCGCGGCTTCGGCCATGGCTGCGATCTCTTCGGCGCTCTTCACACCACGCCACATCTGCATCCGGGCAATGTCGCCGCCAAAGTTACGGCCGATCTCCATCGGATTCTCCGTTATGGCAACAAAGTAGGCCGACCAATAGGCAGAATCAACTTCCTTCCCATCGATAAAGATTTTCGACACTTTCCGCGGCCCTTCATAGGTCACCACGGCATGTACCCACGGTCCGGTCTTCGGACGCGGCGCACCACGCGAGCCATCCCGCTTCTGGCGACGCAATCCCTCAACCTTTCCGTTCGGGCCAAACGATTCATTCTCGGATAACTTTAGTAAACTCGGGAGTTCACCACTTTTTCCCGGCTTGATGAACGTCGCGAACGTAAACGGTTCGTTGTCGGTCATCGTCCGCGGTGCGATTTTGTCCGATTCCAGGAAGGTATCCTTCCCATCAAACTCCACCACACGCACGCCGTCTACCGTTTTTGCCGTGGGCACAAAATTCGGTTTTGCTTTGTTCGCGGCTTCGTCCATCGCATCGGCACTGCGGAACTCTCCGCCGAGTGTTCCGGTGTTTTTGATACTTTTGACGAATGTATCGGCTTTGAGTTTGCTGAAATCAATGTCGACGGCAGGCTTGGCTTTTAGCGACGTGGGGTCGATGGCTGCCGTGGCCTTTGTCAATGCCTCGACAGTGAAGGATTCTGGATAAACCTGCAATTTGCCAATCAACACCGTTTTTTCTCGGGCAGCAGGAATGAGAAACTTCAAACGAAGGGATCCATTCCCGACCTTTTCCGTGGAGATGGGCGACAACGTTGCCGGGGATTCCAGAATGACCTTTCCATCAGCAATGGATCGAATGGTTTTTCCGTCATAGTTTAGGCAGGTGGTTTTCCACACATAGCCCATGAAGACATTGAAACTGACTTCATCTTTATCCGGTTCGATATATGGATGACGCCGTCGCCTCGGCAATCCCAGCGATTTACCTTCCGACTGCATCTTTCCGTTTTCATCTTTCACCTGTTCCCGCCAGGAGAATATTTTGTTGTGTTGAGCTTTGGGGACAAAATTATATCCGCCGTGACCATGTTCATTAGCACCCCAATTCAAAATAGACCCGCTATCAGCGGTGCTCATTGGATAAAGGACACGGGCGACAATCGTGAAGGGTCCACCTTTTAGCATGGCTTCGGGAATGTCAAAACTGCTGGTGAGTGCTTGTTCGCTCAGAGGCAATCCAACTGTCCCATCGAAGTGCGCTTCGGTTTTCGGCTGATTGATAACGACCGCATTGCCAGGCTTGAATGTGCCGCCACCGCTTCCGGTGTACTTCCATTCAGCCACTTTGCCTTCCGGCACGGTTGCGGCATCGATGTCGAAGACCAATTCCACCGGTGTGGAACGATCCGGTTCTTGCGGCTTCTTCATCGCATTGGCTTGGATTTGTTCCGGTGTCATCGCGCCCTTATGCACGCGAATGGCTGAGAACGCACCGTTGAAGAAGTAGCGCCAGTTCCAGAAGAACATGTCGTAATGTGCACCGACGTTCATCCGATGCAACGGCGACGGACGCAACAAGCCTGCGACCTTACCGGCCGACTTTCCATCGACAAAGACATCGACCTCCGCTGCGGCCTCGGCCTTTTTCAGCTCGCCCAGTTCTTCTCCTTTTTCCTTGCTCAACTTGTCTTTATGCTGCTTCAGGAAATTGTTACGTTGCCCTTCATTTTCGAGTTTCGCGAATTTGGGATCGTCTTTCAAATCGTCGGGACTGACTTTCAGATCGATTTCCCAGTTCTTCATGTAATCGCCGATGTTGTAATACGCCGGACGTGTCGGTGTGGTCGGTGCGGGGAACAGAAGCACCACGTGATGCCACTTTCCGTCACGTTCGACGCCCATTGCATCCAACATGATGTCGTTCAGCTGGAAATCGCCCCATTCCAGCGCAACCTCTTTGACATCCTTGACCAGGTTCTGGTTGACGTCGCGTTTCATCCACAACTCCAAAGTCCGTGGCGGGTTTTTGACCATTTCGGCGTTCGGTTTGAACCCGCCGACCATGCGGTCTTTCCCTTGGAAAACCGGAACCTTCGCTCCATCGACCATGCGCATCACGGGCGTACTTCCGGTGAAGTCCCACATGAACGTATCCACGTCATTGTGCAGACGGCCGGCCAGCGTGCCGAAGTTAGGCCAACTGCGAATCCACGGCTTGCGGAGGTTGTCCGGATGGAACGGTTCGTGACGACGCTGCGGGATATCGGTGTACTGACGACAGTCGATATCGACGTAGAGTTTGTCGGCCACCACGTCGGGCGTGCGATAATACAGCGGCGACTCTTCACGGAAATGCTCTTCCACTTCGTCAAGGCTGATGTCGTAGTTGTAGATCCGCGTCTGCCCAAGCTCGCCGGTGAACCCGTCAGTGACGGCCGGTGTGGCAGCATCTTTGACCCATCCGCCGATGGAGACGGCCGCATCGTGCGGTAGGTCAAATGTTTGCTTCTTGCTGACGACCTCTTTTTCGTTGACGAAAATGCGCAGCAAGCCCGCCTCGTCGCCAGTGTCTCCGCCGCCTTCGTAGGTAAAGGCCAAATGTTGCCATTGACCTTCCTTTGCGCCGGGGAAGTCGCTCCATTTGAATGTAAACGATTTGCCATCCTTGCCCGTCAAGGCCGCGAGCACGGCATCGCCGCTTCCGGCTTGTTTGCGAACCCAGAAGTCGGCTCCAAAATCGCGATTGTCATGCAAGGCGAGTTGCGTTCGTTCATCCCACAGCAGGGCCGACTTTCCGTCGAGCTTCACTGCCGTCGCAGCGCCAAGTTGCACCGCCTCGATTGCATCACCCACCGGCGTAAACACGCCTTGGGTGTTGTCTATATATCCGTATCCGCGGCGGCCGTCTTTGCCTGGCGTGTCGCCGAAGTGTTTAATCAATCCACCCTCGTTACCCCAGGACAGGAGTTTGGCATCCGCGTCGGCTTTCATCAATTCGCGTGGGTTGAGGTCGATATATCGATCCCCACCGATCACCGTGCGCATTAAGTTGTACATCGGGCGGTTGCCCTCATAGAGACTTACCCGGCCATCGGCAAAGGACATGTTGTGGAATGCCATAGCAAACTCTTCGCCAACGTTCGACCCGCCGTATCCGCCGAGCCCTCGGTTGGTGTCGATACACTTCGCGTAGTTTTCCATCTTCTTCTTATCCCACCCCGGCAAATACGCCGGCACAGTACAGTCCAACTGGTGTCCATACTCGTGCATCACTAGATTTCCGCCAAAAATTTCCTCTCCGACGTGCGGGTCACCGCTGAGACCACCGTAAGACATCGAGAAGTATCCCCCGCCGTACGACCCGCCTTCGAATACCCAGCCGAGTTTGGCGGCCGATTTTTGGAATTCAAACCGATCACGCAACTTCCGCCACTTGTATAATTGGCGGCTATATCCAATTGTCTCATCATCAAGCAACACCTTCGATGGCGACGATGCCGATGACCTCGCTGGGTAGCCCACGCGCTCTTCGGTTTGTTTGCATCCCATCGCGCCCTCGCTGACCTGATCGTGATCATAAGCGGGCTTGGCCCAGATCGTGTCCACCTCGGCCGTGAAGTAATCCCGAACATTGAATGTCCAGGTATCGCCCTTGGTTATCCGGCCATCGTCCCAGACAAAATCCACCCGCCAGTACACCTTTTTCCCCGGATGCAGATGCTCCGGCGTCGGATACAACCACGTGGTATGTGTCCGTGCCCCGCCTTTTTGATTCGGTTGTTTTGTCAGCGGTGCGTAGGAGGGCTTCTCCATGGCTTCGAGTGCTTCGGCGCTGTGCGCGAAGTACAAGCGTTGCTCTTTTACGTCGGGGGTCGGGCCGCTCCAGTTTACCACCCGCATCGGCGAGACCGTGACTCCCACCTGAGGACGCGGCGTATGCGGACGACCCAGACGATTATCAAACGACCACAGTGCCCCCTTCGTCAGTTCTTGTCCGTCTTTGTCCAGCTGTGCGACACGCCAGTATTGGATCGCACCGGATTTCATCCCCTTGATCTCCAGCGTCGGTTCGGTTGTCTTGATCGGCTTGACGGTTCCGGATTCGACGGCATCTTTGTCGATACCGAAGTAGACATTGTAGGTCGCGGCATTACCAAGGCCTGGCCTCCACGACAGCGTCGTATCATTTTCCGACAGTTCACCGCCGACGGCCGGTTGGGGTTCAAACGCATTGCTCATCCCCAGCGACTCGCGGACCTCAAAGAAGTCCATCGCGTAATCGTAGACGTCCATTTTGCTGATATAGCCCACAAAATTCATCGACGGACCCGGTGATTGGTTAAACCAACGCGACCCACGGTTGGCACCGATGAAGAAATGCTGCCGATTGTCTTCTTTGAGCATCTTCCCCGGTGTCTTGCCATCTGCACTGGCCGTCACGAACGTGCCCGGCCCATACGCCCAGCGGCGATTGGTGTCCCTATATCCATGGCTGACCATGTCGGTGTCATAACTGGAGAACCGATAGAAGTATTTTGTGCCCGGTTTGAGGTCTTTGAGTTTGGCCTGAAATTCCCCGGCAGGGATGTTGTTGAAATTCTGACTAAACTCCCAGCTGTAATGACGCATCTGGAACCATTGGAAGAGGTCGAGTTCACCCCAATACACGCAGACCGAACCGGCCCCGTTTTTCGAGAACAATTCACCATTCAACGTCGCGGTGGTCGCGGTGATGTCCGCTGCCGGCTCACGCTCGACCTTCGAATCGTATTGATATGTCGTGAGCAACTCGCCGTCACGATAAATACTCAACGTTCCGTCATGGCCGCCGCTGTATACATAGGTCAGATACTGCCAATTCGGTGAGGTCAGCTTGGGGGCGTCCTTCATCCCCATGCCGATAATGCTCAGCCCGGCGATGTCTGTACTGCCCCAGCACTCTCCACCGATCTCTGCGGTGAACACCGTCTGTTTATCACCACCCAATGCACCCCATGCCATCATAGGCGAGTGCTCTCCATCCGCTTGGGTGTTGACGAGTATTGAAAACGTAAACGGGGCTTCGTAGTCGAGATAATCGGTGACCGTGAACGTCGAGGTGAGTCCTTGGAATGAGGGTTCGGCGTAGGCTTGGGTTTTCTGTTCAAAGTGTATGGCGCGGCGTCCGTCGTGTTCGACCACTTTGGGCGCGACGTTCATGGGGATAAATTCGCCCTTCAGCGCACCGGCATTTTTCCACTCTTTCAAGTCGCCCTTTCTCAGTTTCGTCGCGTCTAGGCTAATCAGATGCCGTCGGCCGGGTTCCATTTGGTGGTCGGTGACCGTCTGGGGGATCTTTGCCATCTTGCTCATGACGTGGTGTACTGGCGGCGCGCCGAGGTAGAACATCGGAGTTTCAAACACTTGGTCGCTTGGCAGACGGAATTTCACGCGCGTCGGGGTGGCGGACTCGACGGTTCCCGTGAAATGTCCCAACGGGCTACGAATGAAGTATTTGGGTTTTGCCTCCTCGATAGGCCGCGTGATTTCCTTACTGCGGATCGGCGGATTGTCCTGCGCGAGGCCCGTGGCGACACCACAGAAAAACACGGCAAGAGCCATCATGGGCATCATCGTTCGATTCATTGTTCGTTTCATGGTTATCACTTTTTCGTTTTTAAATCAGTTCTTGATCACGGCGGCCCTACTCCTTCTCCATCGCCTTCTTGAACGCGGCGAGATCGGATTCGCGAATCGCCGTGTCTTCGTCTTTGAGGACGCCGATGTTGTAATCTTCGGGAATGACCAGCTGGGGGACCGTGATGGCCGGTGCGAGGACAGGGCGGAAGCTCACAAACGGATAGGGCATGCCCGGTGTGAGGTGGCCACGGGAGGCCGACCGCACATAGCGTCGCCACCCTTTGGGTTCGGTATAGACGGCGCCGTTCGGGCTGGGGTCTTCGTAGAAGTTGTCCAATCCGCCGCGGACGACCTTCGACTTCCCGTCGCTAAACGCCACCGGGTCGGAGGCATCGCCGCCTTGGTACGGGGCGTAATCGTCGAGCACCCATTCCAGCATGCCCATGTGCATATCTTCCAATCCAAAGGTGTTGGCAACGCCGCCCTCGTTTTGGATCGCGTCGCTTTTTTTAGCTTTGCCCGAGATGATCTCCGCTTGCCTGCCCCCGATGGCATCGACCGTCTTCTCGACCTGCTCATCATTGAACGCACCGGTCGTGCCCGCGCGGCAGGCATATTCCCACTCAGCCTCTGTGGGCAAGCGGTAGGCATAGCCCTTTGGCAATCGGCCGGCGGCCTTTTCACGGGCGGTGAGCTTCTCACAGAACTCCACCGCGTACTTCCACGAGACACCATCCATAGGCTTGTCTGTCAGGCTGCGCGTGTCCTTCCCGAGTTCCCCGGGACTATACGGGCCATTTTGGTGCAGTTCGGGAAGCGAGTAACCCCAGCTGCCCTTGCGAAAGAAGAGCGGGTCGTAGCCCGGGCGCATCATCGGAACATACTGGTTCAGCTTGATTTCCTGTTTCGCCATGTAGAACGGCTTGGAAATCGTGATGCCGCGCTGGGTCTCGTCCTCGCGACGGCCGACCTCGCCCTTGGGACTGCCCATGACGAATTTCCCAGCCGGGATCTTCACCATCTCAAGTCCATCCGGCAGGGCGAATTCCTTCGCCTGCATCGAAACGATTGGCCCCGCATCAGGTGCCGCAGCGCGCACCGTGGCGGTGCCCACTAGGGCTATTAATGTTATCAGTATAGTAGTCGTGTCTTTCATAATTTCTTCTTGTTGTCGCGCGCCAGGAGTCAGGGGTCAGGAGCCAGGAGCCAGGAGTCAGGAGTCGGGAGTCGGGAGTCGGGAGTCGGGAGTCGGGAGTCAGGGGTCAGTAAGA
>Ga0206130_10004377_pt1 | contig 17530 bp, 2 predicted proteins | sample Helgoland_Spring_9_FD_148637 | JGI IMG/M metagenome (GOLD analysis project Ga0206130, IMG submission 148637) | Pelagic subsurface seawater microbial communities from Kabeltonne, Helgoland, North Sea - Helgoland_Spring_Bloom_20160512_1 | ecosystem: Environmental > Aquatic > Marine > Epipelagic ... | reverse complement strand
GCCGAAACGTGGGCGTGATGTTGCAGGAAACCTGGCTCATGTCGGGCACCGTCAAGGAAAATGTCCAGATGGGCTACTACGAGCACTCCGACGAACACATCTTGGACGTGTGTAAGGTTGCGGGCGTGGACGCATTTATTTCCACAAACCCCGCGGGCTACGACTTAGAACTCAAGGAGCGCGGCGTGGGCCTCTCCGGCGGCCAGCGGCAGTGCATCAACCTGGCCCGGGCGCTGCTACACGACCCCAACGTCCTGATTTTAGATGAGCCGACGAGCTCAATGGACCAGGCCTCCGAGGCGGCAGTCATCTCCGAACTCAAGACCTGGGCGCGCGACAAGACCATGATTGTCGTCACCCACCGCAATAGTATTTTGCAAATAGTCGACCGCGTTTTGGTCATGGATGGTGGGAAGGTAATTGCCGACACCACACCCGAAAAGCTAAAAGCCCAGCAGGCGGCGAGGTCCTAAATGTCAGACGAAAGTTTCAAAAAAATCAGCGGAGACATGGCCGGACGCTCCGGCTGGGGCAGCTCGCTCATTATCGTCATCGTCATTGCACTCATAGCCAGCCTCTCCACCTGGTCTACCTACGCGGAACTTGACAATGTCGCGCGCGGCGAGGGGCGTATCATATCCCCAATACAAAACCAGTCCGTCCAGGCCGGCGAGGGGGGCATTATTTTGCGCCGCTACGTCTCCGAGAATTCTAGCGTCGCCAGGGGTGACCTGCTCTTCGAAATTGACCCCATAGACGCTTCCAGCGAACTCAACCAAATGAGCAAACGTTTTGCTGGACTTGAAATTCGCGAACTGCGGCTGCGCGCCGAAATCGCGGGGCGTGAACAGTTCGCCGTGCCGCAAAGCTTGTCCGCTCAGACGCCCACCGTGGCGCTGTCTGAGGAGAGCCTCTTCGTGGCGCGCCGCCTTGAGGTTCAGGGCCAAGTCAACGTCCTCGAGCAGCGACTGGCGCGCAGTGGACAGGACGTCATCGCCGGCGAGGTCGGGGTCGCGAGTGCCGGGCGCACGATGGTCTTGATTGAAGATGAAATTGCAGTGGTCGAGCCCCTGGTGCGTGAGAAAATTGCGCCCGCAACCCGCCTCCTGGGGCTGCAACGCGAACTTGAGCAGGCCCGCGGGACCCGCGACAGTGCGCGCGTCGCAATTCGGCAGGCGGGCTTGGCAATTCAAGAAATTAACAGTGAAATAGTGAACGCCCGGGACGCCTACGCGCTGGCGTCACTGGATGAGTTGGCGCAGGTTGTGTCGCAGAAGTCGGAGCTGAGTGAGGCGCTGCCGCGCCTGGAGGACCGCGTGTCGCGGACCCTCATCCGCGCGCCCATGGATGGCGTGGTGAATACGCTCAACTACCGCACGCCGGGCGGCTATATTCGCACGGGCGACGTGGTGTTGGAGTTGATCCCAACCGGTGAGGCCCTCGTGGTGGAGGCTAAAATAAACCCCAAGGACATCTCCCGCATTAAGTTGGGCGACGAGGTGCGTATCCGGCTGTCTGCCTACGATTCATCAAAGTATGGGCATGTCGCGGGGCGCCTCGAGCGTATTAGCCCGGACGCCGTCGTAGATGAGCGCAGCGGCTCGGCCACGCACTACCTCATCGACGTCGCGATTGAGGGCGAGATGTTTGTAAAAGGCGCGCCGATTGAGTTATTGCCGGGGATGACTGCCTCGGTGGACGTTCTGTCGGGCAAGCGCACCGTATTTGAATACTTTTGGCAGCCCATCGCCAAGGTCAGTGAACTCGCACTGCGCGACTAGGGCCCGCCAAATGGATTGGGAGCGGCCCCGCCGACGCCCGGCGTCGCGGCGTCGCGATGCCACTGCATTTATGCGTTGCGGCACCGGCGCACAGAGGCGAATTCATGTGCCCCCGTCAGCCGCAAGTGGCTGTCCACTTCACCCGCCTGACGCGCCCATATTTGAGATGCGGGGTCTCAAATTTAATCTCTTAAAAAACGATGGCTTTGCTGATAGTCAAAAATAGCTTTTAGGTATTTGGCCAGGCAAGATTTTAGGAAACTTTAGTGAGATAAGGGCACCAAATTCCAACGAAATTGGATGACTTTAGGCCAGGAGATTTGCCTGCTGGGGTTGACTATAGCACCGGTTTTCCAGGTTGGGCCCGGTCGTCGGCCCAATATTCGGCCCTTTAGAGTCGGGACCCCGGTCGCCGGCCCAATATTCGGCCCCTTAGGCGGTCAAGACGCTCGGCACCTCAGTTGGGTTGATTTTTCTTGTGATCAAATTTTGTTGGTTGTGGCTTTTGAGTCACGCGAAAAAATCATGCGGCTGAGTGCTTTAAATAGCTTGTAATGTTGAGGAAAAATGTCGTATTGTTTTTTTAAGTGAGGAATAAAGGTGGGCGTAATCGCCCCAAAAAAATGAGGTTGAGGCGTATGAATTTGACTACATGTCCGGTGGATAATTTATCTAAACACCTGAAATTAAATGTATTTTCCGATTATACTGCCGGCATTAATTGCGCGGATATCAACCATAATATGAAACCTCAAATCACACGCGCGTCACGCGGTGTGGTGTGTGATTATTGAAGGCGGAGACAGACACCATGAAAGATTTCGTAGCGCAGACTGCACAGCAAGGTAATAAAATGAACAATCAAGCTAACTTAGAAATTAACTTATCCGGTGACACTGTGACGGCTTACGTCCTGCGCGTCGAGGCGCCCGACGGCATCTCCGCCCCCCTGTCGGAAGTTAGCTTCAACGGTCAGCCCATGAAGTCTGCGCGCGTCTTCGAAGACGAGGCGGCGTTAGGCGCGGCCCTGGCTTCCGGCGCCGGCTCGTATGACGAAATCGAGGTTCCATCTGGCGACGCGCGCGACGCCTTCCTGAAGAAGTGGGCTAAGGCTGCCTCCAAGAACAAAAAGGGTTTGGCGTCTGTGCTGCTGCTGCCCCTGGCGGCCTGTGGCGGCGGCGGTGACGCCGTGGTTGCGCCGCGCGCATCTTTTGCGGGCGACATAGACGGGGCGAAAGATATTGTCGTGGCTGACTACACGGCTGACTTCGACATTAGGCTGTCCAATATTGGTTCCGTGAGCGCGGACGACTTGGCGTTGGTGATGGATAAGACCAATGGCGACGTTGTATTTTCGGGTGCTGTGACGGAGGTCGCGGGTGCCGCGGCTAATGTAAAGACGGTTCTCGAGGACACGACTTTAACCTTGCCGGTTGACGTGGACGTCTCCCTGACGACCGCCCACACATTGGCTGAGCTCAAGGCGATTAATAATGCGACCGACGGCGACATCGCCTTTGACGGCACTGGCTCAAACACGGGCAGTGCGGCGGTTGCCCTTTCCGGCGCTGCGGTAGATGTGATTGCGGCCCTGGACGGCGTTACCGGTTATACCGGCGCTGTCACCCTGACGACGGCCCATACCCTGGCGCAGCTCAAGACAATTAACGACGCGACCGATGGCAGCATCTCCTTTGACGGCACTGGCTCAAATACTGGCAGTGCGGCGGTTACCCTTTCCGGCACTGCGGAAGTTGTGGCTGCGGCCCTGGACGGCGTTACCGGTTATACTGGCGGTGTCACCCTGACGACGGCCCATACCCTGGCGCAGCTCAAGACAATTAACGACGCGACCGATGGTGGCATTACATTTAATGATGCCGACGTTGCCCTGTCCGGCACTGCGGCTGATATAATCGCGGCATTGGCTGACGTTACGAACTATACCGGCGACATCACGGTGACTGACGTTGGCGGCGCTACAATCGCCGATGTCGAGGCTTTGGTTAAGCTGACGGCTGGGTCCCTCACCGTAACTATAGCTAACACTGAGAGCGGGACGCTTGACTTAAATGTCGCAGGCGCGCGCACTACGGTAAATAACATCACCCTGGGTGACGGGGCAGTCGACGTTGATGGTGGGGATGCGGTGGACAACATCACCCTCGGTAGCGGCGTAAATACTCTGAATTTGGGCGATGGCGCCGATACTGTTGTGGGTACGGATGTCACTGCAGATGGGGATACCATTAATACCGGTGGTAAGGCGGATACGGTTACATTAAACAAAGAAACTGGCGCGGCGTTCTCCGTTTCGATCAACACCGGCGGCCACGATGACGCTATAAATATCAGCGATGGTACAGTTGATTCTGGCGATACTGTTCAAATCGATGGTGACGTCGGAAATGATACGCTCACAATCACGGGGACCAACAATTTTACTGGGTCTCCTAGCTTCGTGAACATTGAGACTATTCTCATTCGGTCTGACGTCACGTTGACCATGGACCAAGTTGCGGCTGTCAATGGCAATATCTCAGTACACCCCGACCAATTTTCGGACTTTGCGAATGGTGTGTTGAATGAGGGGGAATCTCACGCCATTACAGTGACTAAGGTCGCGGGTGACGCGGCGAATGAAGTCACGTTGACGGGTATGAAGGGCGTAACTGCCGTTGAAGTTGGCGCGGGCGTTACCGTGGAGATTTCCGATGCGGCGGCGGATGAGCTGGCGACGAATGCCGGCACTGGCGGCATTACATTTGAAGACGCGACGGCCACCGTGGTTGTGAGTAGCGCGGCTAAGACATCCCTGGCGACCGTTGCGATGAAAGACGCCGCGGGCGATGCTACAACTCTGCCATACCTCGTGAAGGATACCGCCGCGAACATAAAAGCCGCGGTCGGTGGCGATAATACGTACCTGAGTGGATCTGCTGGCGACGTAACGATCCTCAATGGCGCCTCCGCGACTTTGGCGGGTGACTTGAAGGCGGCCCTAGATGCTCTCGGAACGAATAAGGCCGACGCCTCAGCCGTGACATCTATTTCTGGTTCGGCTTCAGATATTGCCGCTATTGCGGACTACAAAACTTCTACCGACGCAACTCTCAAGTCCGATGTGGCGATGAGTTTCGACGCGATTACGGATGCTGCCGCGGGTGACATTACTGCAGTGAATAAGGCGCTGGCCGCCACCACTGGTGCCGTCACTGGCTCCGTCACGGGCGCCGCCGCGACGCTGGAGACAATAACTCCTGAGGCCACGTCGTCCTCTACTAATTCGTTGACGCTGACGGTAAGTGACGTTGCGACAACTGCTGTTGCGACTGCCACACTGGTGGCGATTTCCGGGGCGACCTCTGGCGCCGCCACGGTCACAAATGCGATTGATATTGTTGGTAATATTTTAAATGTACAGGCCGTACAGGGTTTGGCAAATGTCAGTCTGCCGGCAAGTTACACGGTGGAATTGTCTGATACGGGTGCCGTTGTGGCTACAGACCTGTCGGGCATTGCGGGTAAGACTGCGGGCGTCGTTGACGTCACCGGTGCGATTACTGTCAGTGGGACGGCGGACCAAATCAGCGACGCCTTTGTCGAAGCGGAAACTGCCGTGAGCGTTTCCGGCTCTGCCGCAGTGACCGTCTTGAATGCGGTGGGTGCGCAAGCGGGTGCCGCAATCTTGGCGGCCACAAATGTAACTGCCACATTTAGTAGCGGCGTGAGCGACGCATTCGCCAACCTTTATAATTCAGGCACTTCTGTGGTAGAAACTCATCTAAGCACAATTCTTACCAGCGACCCAGACGCCAATATCGTGATTTCTGATGTGTCTGGCTCAATCTCGGCGGTGGATCTTTCTGCGCTCGCCGCGGCTAATACTCCGGGCTCAGTCACCGTGAGTGACGCCGTTACCGTCACCGGCACCCAGTCTGCAGTCACTGCGGCCGTCGTTACGGATGGCGTCCTCGCCGCCAATGCTTCGGTTGCTATCGGCGATGTCGCTGCCACGAATATTGATGCCACCGCGCTGACCGCGATCGCTGCAAAAGTTGCGTTCGTAAGTGTATCCAACGCAGTTAACATTCAGGGTGACGGCGATGAAGTGTTCGACGCCTTGGTTACGGCTAGCGTGTCCGCCGCGACCGCAACTCTAGATATTTCTGCGCCTATTTCTGCGACAAAACTCACTGGTATCCTGAGCGCGGACACTGGCCTAATCACCGTGGCAGTTGCTGACACTGCTATGGCAGACCTAGTTGGCCTAGTGACGCCGGCCGGCGCCACAGTCAACGCACTGGCAATTATTGTGAATGACACCTCCGTGTCGGCTTCTGAGATGGTCGCGCTGGACGGAATTACTACTGAAGCCATTGCGGCGAATTCAATTGAGACCGTCACTGGATCTGCCGCGGACATTGCGGCATTCCAAGCCGCAATCGCGGCTGGAACAATCGTGGCGAGCCCCCGCTTTGACGCAGTCATCGATGAGAGTGACGACGCGGCCTCTGCGGCTGAAATCTCTGCGGTTGCAGATCCAACTGGGTTTGATCCGTTGAGTGTAGATGCCACAGACGTGGCTACGGTAACTGGCAGTGCGGCCGAGGTTATCGCCGCCTATGCGAAGACCAACATTAATTCCGGAGACCTGGGCGACGAAACTATCGTGTTGACTGAAACTAATAATTCAATTGATGCGGGCACGTTGATGACTGTGGTGGCCCTAGTTAATGGCACCGCCGGCATTGTAGACGCAACTTCTGTGACTGCTATATCTGGCACTTACGCAGACGTTAACAACGTTGTTGCAGCTCTTGATGGCGACTTGTCGACTACTGACACATATTCCGTCGCAATCACCGATGCGGTGGTGGCTGACGCGGACAAATTGAAGTTGATTGTCGAGGATACTTCCGGCGCTAAGGACTTTGGGACCATAACTCAAATTACCGGAACCGCTGGCGACTTGTTGGCCATAATCAACGCTCCAAACACTGACCTTAAGGATGACGTTAACGTTGTCGTCTCTGTCGCGACTTCGGCCGCAAATGTGGCCGCAATCAAGGCCGCCACGGATGGTGTAGTGACGGCGGAGGTGTCGGATCAAACTCTCGCGGCTCTCTTGCACGCGGAGACCGGCTTGGGTGCAAGCAGTGTGTCTGCGACCGACGCACTTACAATTACAATTGCCGACAGCTCGGCAGCTGCGGAACAGCTTAACATATTGAACTCGCTTACAAATCAAATAGTAACTGCGACGGCGGTAGATTTGGTTATAGGCGATTATGCCGACTTAAACACAGCCCTCACTGCGCATGGTGCTGGGACGATCGATTTGGGGACGACTGTCAACATGACGGTTAGTTCTGTTGCCGGTTCCTCACCCACAGTCAGCGAAATTAATGATTTGGTAGCGCTGAGGGAGGCTGCAGGGAAAATCATTGCGTCAGTTGAGGGCTCAATTTCGGACGCCGTTGCCAAGACGCTCAACACTGCCGATGTCTCTCTTGATCAGATCACCCTAAGTCTGTCGGGCCTAGTGTCTGATGCGGCAAATATCGCCTCTATTGCGGGTAAGACGACAGTCGCAATCGACGCGTCGGCCACCACCGGCATCGCCGGCGCGGCGTCCGATATCTCTGCCGCATTAAACTCAAGTAACGCTGGCGTAGATTGGGGCACCGCCCTGAATTCCACATTTGCGGTGAGCGTTACTGGCACAAATACGGTCAACGACCTCAATGGCATTATGGCAAGTTCCACGGCGACAACTACAGTCGCTGGCACAGTCACCACCCAGACTATGGCAGACGCCGGAGCGGCATTTGGCCTGGCCAAATTAGCACTGGGCGATGTTCTCGCTGCTAACTCTAACCTGGCAATTACGGTCGCAGATGCGACCGTGGACGCGTCAGACCTGACAGCTCTGGCGGCTAAGACATCCATAGAAGTGACGGCCACGGCTGCGACCAAGTTTACGGGCAGCGTTGAAAATATTGACGCCCTGCTCGCGGCTGCCACTGCCAACTCAGTTGAGATTACCGCCACGGCCGACTTCGAGCTTTCCGATGACACCGTCGCGGTGGCGGACCTTGTGCGCCTGGACGGCCTAAACGCCGCCGGCGACGTCGTCGTAAAGGCCGGCGCCACAGTCACTGGCACTGCGTCCGAACTGGCCGCGGCTATTGCCAATGGGACAATTATAATTCCGGCCACGGCTACATTTACGGTGGCGCCAGAGGCTGCTGGCGCTGCAACGGAGGCGGATGATATCGCGGCAATCGCTGACGTAAATACAGCTGCCGGCGCGGTTGGCCTTTCAAGTCTGCTCTCGGTAACGGGGTCGGCCTCCGACTTGGCTGGTCTCGCGGCTGAGACCTCACTGGGCGCGGCAACATTTTCCGTGGCAGTTAACAACGGGTCCGATGCGCTGGCTTCAGTCGCAAATGTGATAGCCATCCGGGACGTGACCTCCGGTGCTATTACGGCGACGATTACCAACACCGCGTCAGCCGATCTTAAAACTCTGGCGACTGAAACCACTTCAGCCGACCTGCTTACAATCACGCTCGCGAATGAAAATGTGGACGCGCTAGAGCTGGGTTTGATTGCGGGCGCGACTGGCGTGGATGTGGTTGCAACATCTATCTCGGCCCTAACTGGCCAGGCCGGTGAAGTTGCCGCGGCGCTTCAATATACAGATGTAAGCTTCAACACCACCGCGGTGAATTCCAGTGTCGTTGAGGCTGACGGCTCAATTGAGGCCTCGGACCTAAAATTAATCGACCTAAATAATGGTAACGGCACAATCGACATAACAGACGCGCAAAACACGTCTCTGGTTGGCGAGATTGCCGACATAAACGCGGTGATCGATGCCGTGACAATGTCAAATTTGGCGATTACCGTTACCGACAATATCTCAGTAAGTCAGTTTAACGATATCGACGACAATACGACTGGCGTCATCACGGCGACTGTGGCTGACACTTCCATTGCCAGTCTCCGGACGCTCACCAATAATAACATTGCTGGCGGCGAAACTTCGAACCTCCTGACATTTAGCGTCGCTGACGCCACCAGCGTGGCAGTATTTGAGGCGAGCGAGCTGACAAACCTCCTGAGCATGACCAGTGCGGGTGTGGCAATCGACGGGGCCGACGGCGTTGAGTTTGTAACTGGAAGCCTTAGCGAACTTAAGGCACTCAATGACGTGATTGCGGCCCGCGTATCCGAGGCCGTTGTCGACGGGAAAATCGCAGTTAACAGCACAATTACGGCAATCGTTAAAGATGTAACTTTGGACTTGGACGATCTAGTCACCGATATGAGTGGCTTCCCCGGGTCATATAATTTGAATGCGGCTACCGCCGTGACGGGCTCGGCTGCAAACGTAAAAGGCGTCATTGTGACGTCGACGTCGCATGCGCACACCGATGCGGTCACCGTTCAGTACACCGGCATTGCCGGAGATGTTAACCCAGCTGACGTGAACCTTGTTGTGGCCCAGGTGGGCTCGGTTAACGCCGAACTGTTCACGTCCTTCACCGGATCTACTGTTGAATTACAGGCGCTGGTAGATAATAAAGCTAACAGCAAAGTGACCATCAATGGAACCAGCATGGCATTTGAGGCTAATACAGCCTTGACTGTGTCGACCGCCAACGCGCTGAATGCGATTAAAGCGGGTGCTGGCGTCGTGACGGGCGACCTGAGTGGCGCGGCTAGCGACTTGGTGCTTCTGGAGGGTACCGGCAACGCATACTCGCTTATTGTGACGGGCACTGAGGCCGCCGCGGCGCAACTCAAGGCACTCGACCTCAAGACTACGGTCGAGGTGAATGCCGATGCGCCGACGCGTCTGACTGGCACTCTCTCAGACGCCCAGGACGTATTTAATGCGGCAAAAGCGCCATCCACGCTGTCGGTAGATGGGCTTGTGGGCTCAACTGCGCGTATAATTTTGAGTGATGTGGGCGAAGTCGCGGTCAGCGACTTGATCGCCTTGGCCGGTGAAACCTCTGGCACTGTCTTCGCCACCAACGCGTCCACATTCAAGGGCACGGCTGCCGAATTCGGCGACATCTCAACTGCGGGCACGCTCCTCAAAGCGATTGACACTGCCGACGTGGTGACGTCGTCTGCCTTCGCCCTGTTGATTGAAATTCCTGATGGCCAAAGTACCGCCATTACTGCGGCTGATCTGCTGGCTCTGGTGCCAGACTTGCCGGGCGTCACCGTGGACGCGCGGGCCTACACTGTAATTACAGGGTCTGACGATGAAATTACGTCGCTCGGGATTGCCGGCGTGGTCACGCTCAATGAAAACTTTAATACAGTCATCAGCAACGCCTCTGTAGATGCGGCTAAAATTGTGTCAATTTTCACGGCAAACGGCACTGGATCTATTGATTTTGTGAACGTGACTGGAATGACTGGCGTATTGTCAGACTTGGCCTCGGTCGCAGGCAACCCAGATAAAACTAACTTCAATCACACCATCGACGCTGCTGTCACAGATGTAACCGATGCTGCGTCAGCTAAAGCCTTGACGGATTTGGAACTCCTCCTGAATGGCGGCACCGTGTCTTCGACCTCAATCACTGGGGTCAGCGGCACCGATTCCGAAATTGGCGCCCTGGGTGATCAAATCACCGCGAACGATATCTCGATAGGCAATCCAACGGTGGAAATCACCGGCACCGCCACCGTGGCCAATATTCTAAAAATTGCTGCAGATACCTCTGGGGTAATTACGGCGACTGTAGACGCGACCACCGCGATTGCTACGCTGAAGACGCTGCCGGCCGAAGACAACGTGCTCACAATTACAATTGCGGCCGACGCCGCCGGCCACGCCGCCGCAGATTTAAATGCCGTCGACCTGCGCACGACTGCGGTTGTAGACGCGTCATTAGTGACCAAGGTCACGGGCGACGCCACGGCTCTGGATAGCGTGCTGGTTGAGACCGTCAACCTGCCAGACAACGTTGAGATAGTGGTGACTGCTGGGGCTACTGTCACTCAGGTAAATGCATATAAGTTGGCAGCTGGCACCGAAAAAGTCACCGCCGCGGTCACCGACTTTGCGGCGAATACGAAAGACTTAGGCACCTCATCTATCGATGCAATTGACGTGGCCATATTAAATGTGGCGGACGCGGCGACCGACGCGGCCCACCTGAACACGACAAACTCCAAGACGACGTCAGTTGTCGATGCTAACTCGGTGACATCTATCACCGGCACGGTATTGGCGCTTACGGCTCTGGAGGACGCGGCCACAGCTTCGACACCAACAATTACGCTTAAGTCAGATGTGGATATCGCGTTATCAGAGAGTGGCGCAGTGGCCCTCCTAAACGACTTGGCTGGGTTAACGGATGGAGTTGTGACTGGGATTGCAACCTCAAATGCGATTGCAGATTTCAATGTCCGCGACGATGGTTCAACAACCCTTACCACCGCCGCCACCGACATGATTGGGATTACGCTGAAAGACGCATCTGTCGCTGCGACAGACTTGTATTCAGTCGTCGGTGGTACGGTAGCGGGATTGGCGACCAAGACCGGCGTAATTGTGGACGCCACCGGGGTGGCCGAAATTACGGGCACCGTGGCCCAGCTGAAGACGTTGATCGCTCAACATGGAACAGAATTCAGCCTCACCACCGCGACAGTTAATCTGACTGTGACTGGCGGATTGCTCGAGGGCGGGCTTGAGACGGCGACGGCCCTCGACATCAAAGTGTTGACGGATTTCGCAGGTGGCCTCGTGAACGCGACGGCAATTGACCTGGTCAAGGGTGTAAGCACTGACATTGCGATTATCGAGGCGCTAAACAACAATACGGACCTGTCAATTGGGGACTTTACTCAGCAAATTTATGCGGCGCAGCCGAGTGACAGCGTCATGTATGCGTCCGACATTATTCAGCTGGCCGCCGATAACGACACCGGCACCGTGGACTTGTCTTTGGTGGGCACCATTAAGGGCTCCTACGCCGACATAAATCAAATTCTGATATCAGATACTGGAACTACGTCACCGAATATTGATATGGCCAGCGCGCAGGCTTATAACTTCGTGGTGATTACCGAGGGCGAAACTGCAGCCCAAGACGCTGCTGGTACCGTGTCGACCGTAACGCAGGTAAACCAACTGATTACGGCTGCGGCCGGCGGGATAGTTACCGCAACCGTGGGCGATACTGATGTCGCCAACTTGATCGCAATAAATCCGGGCCACAGCTCTAACGCCCTCACAATCACAGTGGCGGGCACGAGCCTCGACGCTGGCAATCTGAATACCATAGACGGCATCACGTCCGTGCAGGTTGTGACTTCCGAAATAGCGACCCTGACTGGAGTGACCGCAGCAGTCGTGACCGCGATCGAGGCTTCTGGCCTGGACCTCAATAATACGAGCGTAGATATCGCCCTCGACGGAGGTCAAACGGCAGACGTCACCCAAGTTAACGCCATGGTAGCCGGCCAGACGCCGGTGGGTGGCACGCGGTCGGCAACTATCTCGGCAACCGTGTCGACTTCGGCACTCGACGCGTCCGACGACGCGACTAATAATCTGCTGGCGCTTAACACGACGACAGCCGACGCAATCGCCATCACCGTCGGCGGCACTGCGGACGCTGCGCAATTGGTGACATTAACCGGCAAGACGTCCTTAGTTGTCGACGCCGAGGCCGTGACCACCATCACCGGCTCTTATGTTGAGTTTAAAGGAAACGGATCCGATGTAGCGGGTCTGTGGAACATGGCATCCACACTCGACATTCTTCCGGCCGACTATGACGTGACTATCTCCGATACCAGCCTAGCTCCGGAACTCATTACCGAAATCGCGAACGCCACAACCGGCGCGGTCAGCGGAGCAGCAAATGTCACGACAATCGACGGTACAATTGCGAACCTAGTCACAATGGCGGGCCTCAATGACGGCGGGGTTGCGGGTAACCTTACGCTGGGGGATTACAACTCGACGATCGACGTGAGTGGCACCACCACTGCTGCTGCAACTGACCTAAAGCTTATTCTGGACAACACTGGTGGCACGGTTACCACCTCTGGACTGACCGACATTAGTGGTGAGTACAGTGCGGTAAATGCCGTCCAGCTTGAGGCGAGCTTCTCACACGTGGGTGCCAACTACACAGTCACAATTGCGGATGAGGATGCTGATTTAACCGTCGCTGAAATAAACGCTATTGCCGGCCGAACTCTTGGCGTTGTCACTGCGACTGCCACCTCCACTAATATTGACGACTATAACGGCACGAATGCCACGCTCACTACCCTAGGAACCGACCTAATTACGATTGTAATAGTGCCCGTCGCGGGTGCGTCGGTAGCTGCTGCGGATCTAGTGGCGCTTGACGCGAAGACCGGCGTTGCAATTGACGCCAGAGGCGTGGCCGATTTCACCGGAACTGCCAGCGACATTGCGGCCATTGTAACCTCGACTGGTGTGACACTGGACGCTGACTTCACGGCCACCGTGTCAAATGAGACGGGACTGGCTTATGTGGACGCGGCCGACATTGTCACAATCGACGCAGTAACTGGCGGAACTATCACGGCGACGGCCGTCACGGAGATGCGGGGCACGGCCTCAAATATCGTATCTGCGGCGACCTCCGGTCAGGTAGCTATAGCCGGAGACACGCTGTTTAACGTGACCACAGCAGCTGCTGACGTCACACAAATTAACGCCCTCGACGCGGTCACCTCAAATGTAATCACGGCGATAATCAGCGTCACCGACGCCGACACGCTAAAAGATTTAGACAACGCATACGCGAATAACATGCTGACAATCACTGTCTCAGACACTGAGGTGGCGGCGGGCGTTCTATCGCTAATAGACGCGTCGACCGGTTTGGCAGTCACCGCGACTGCCGTGGAAACCATAACTGGAGACGCGACGGCGGCGAACTCAATCTTGAGTGCCGGCGGTGTCACCTTGACTAAGACCGGCGCTGGCGCCGTGGCCGTCCAATTGAATGACATTGCCGCCGTAGCCGCGACTGTTAAAAATGTTGATATCCAGACCGAGGGTGGCGTGTCGCTCCTGCAAGCGACAGCAATCTCCGGCACCGCTGCAGACATTGCTGCCGTTGTCTCATCAGCTGGCGTCACTCACAACGCCGGCAACTTGCAGGCGACAATATCAACCGACGGGGCAAACCCCGTCTCCGTCGACGCAGCTGACCTGATCTCAATTGACGATAATACGGGCCGCATACTGCTCGCGTCAAATGCGACAGAAATCACTGGGACCGATGACGAAATTGTTGCCGTCCTCGGCCGCACCGCCGGCATTGAAGTCTCCGGCACCGCCGCCATGACAGTCAATGATGGCGAAGCCTCAATCACCAATATCGCCTTAATGAACAATGGAACTCGCATTGTGACTGCGACGGTTGACACCGGCGTCGTCAGCGACCTGCTCGGCCTGCCAGATTCAACTAAGAATGTACTGTCAATTACCGTCGCTGATAATGGGGTTGTGACCGCCGTAAATCCGGCTAATTTGACGTCACTTGCGGGCAAAACCACAAGTAAAGTTAATGTAGAACAAGTGGGTACACTGACAGGTGCTGCGGCTGACATGGTCACGCTGTATGACGCGGCGGCCAGCGACTTTACGGGCCTCGGGGCCGAGTTGCTCTCCGTAACCGGAACGCCGGCCGCGACAGACTTGATTGCACTCCTGATCGACACGACTTTGGATATAAGCGTGGCCGGCATCACGAAGGTGTCGGGGACGGCGAGTAATCTGGACCTCGTAGTTGGAAATGCGCGCTTCACAGATTGGGCTACAAGTAATCCGACGCTTGAGGTGACTGGAACTTCAGCAAGCGCAGACGACATTAGTGCGCTCATCACAAGCTTCAACTCTGCTGGCTACACTGGTGACACGGCTAACAAAATAGATGCAGTGGGCCTGACATTTACTGGCACGGCTGACAACGTGCTGACTGTCCTTACGTCGGCCGTCGTCTTGGAAGACGCAGATCCTGCCGTCACGCTGAGTGACGCGACAATTAACGCGGCCACACTGATTTTGGTGAAAGCCGAGACCTCTTCCGTAGACGTGTCCACGGCTACGACGGTGTCGGGGCTTGCCGACGACGTGAACACCGTGCTGGCTGTCAGCTACGTAACTGGGCTGGGTACTGAGGCCGTGACACTCACAGATACTGGTGGAGTTGCTGCGACGACGCTCTCCTCTATTGCGTTGCTCACGACAGGCACAATTGCCGCGGCAGGCGTGACCACGGTCACCGGCACGGCTGACCAGGTAATCGCAGCCTACGACTTGGCCCCCCGTCTATCTGGGCTCGGAAATGAGGCGGTGACACTGGATGACACCAACCTCGACGCGTCTAAATTGGCGACGACGATTACTGATGCTGGAGGTCTCGTCAACGTGGATGCGGCTACAACCCTCACGGGTTCAGCTGCGGCACTTGCCGCTGCATTTGACGCAAATGGCTCAACAGTAACGGGCTTGGGTCTCACCGGCGTGGATACCGTGGCTATCACTGGAACCACCGCGGCCGCCGTAGATCTGATTAATATTGAAGACTCAATTACTGATGACACCACTGCAGTCACGGCGACCAACGTAGGCAAAATCACCGGCTCGACAGCTAACGCAACAACCATACTGTCAGACACAGATTTTAGTGATCTCGTGGACGAGGACGTCGAAATCGATGACCTGACACTGGCCGCTGACGACCTGAATGCGCTTAACGTTTTAGCAGATGGCGGCGTCGTCGATGCCTCTGACGTGACGACGCTGACTGGCTCTCTCTCGAACATCAACACTGCCTACACACAGAATACAGCTGGGAATATATCTGGCCTGGGCAACGAGGCCCTGACCCTGGATGATACGACCAACGTAGCCGCCTCTGTGTTGAAAACTGCCGACACAAACACCGAGGGGACTGTGAATGCCGCAAGCGTGACAACTATCTCGGGTACTGCCGCCGACATGGCAGCCGTATATGGCTCAACGCAAATTTCCGGCTTAGGTGACGAGACGACAATTACAGTAACCGACAGCGGCGCAACTGCGGCCGCGGCTGACTTGAATACCATCATAACGAAAATCGACGCTACAGCTGACTCAACCGCCACAGTCGCGGTGGATACTAATATCACCACAATCACCGGTACGGCCGCGGCCGTTAAGGCCGTCTACTACGACGCGGATGGCATAGATGCCACTGTCACGGGCGTGGGTAATGAGGCGGTCACGATTTCTGGTGAAACTACATCCGCCGCGTCTGATATTAACTCCATCGTCACTGCTGCGGGCGGCCAAGTAAACTTGGTTTCGAACGTGACTGCAGTTACTGGAACACTGACCAATATCCAGACATTGCAGTCTAATATTGCAAGTAGTAATGTTAGCGCGACTGTTAATTACGGCATCACTATCGACGACACAGGCACGTTGGTCGCGCAAGATATTCTAGACTTAATCGCACCAGGTTCCGGTAAGACATTTGGCGTAATCAATCTAAACGCGGTGACTAAAGTGACCGGAACAGAAGCGGAAATCACGAGTTTCTTGGCCAAAGTGGCTTCGAATACGATTTCAATCGATAACATGCTCAATATCGATATATTTGACGCTACAACTCCAGTGACCTCGGTGACTGCGGCTAATCTGAAATTATACGATACCTACGTGGACGGTACAGTGGATGCTCCGCAGGCTACAACAATTACCGGTAATCTAGTTGACCAAGCCGCCGTGTTTGGGTCGTCAGAGGTCACTGTTCCTAATGCTGTTTCCATAGTTATTACTGGATCAGTCACGAGTGCCTCGCAAGACGTTACGGATTTGGGAACTATTGTTGGTGCGGATACTGGAAGCGTCACAGCGATGACATTTGCAAACGATGCGGCTGTGGAAGCTAATAAGACAAGTCTTGCTGACAGCAACGTTGGGAATAACTCAGTATCGCTAACCGATGGAGACATTACTACCAGTGAAACTGCAGTGCTTACTTCATTTGCGAAGTTTACTGCCAACAGCATCACTGACATCTCCATTACATCTGCGGAATTCGAAACTGCTGGTGGAACCAATTTGGCTGCCTTTATAGCTGGCTCCTCTACCGATGGTGTTACAATCTCGGATGCAGTCACTGCTGGTACTAACTTGGACTACCTGATCAACGCTACCAATCTAGCCAAGATTAAGGATGGTGGAGTTACTGGTATTACCCTGACTGATGCTGAACTTGGCTCGACGTTGAGCAGTTCGACTAAAGCGGGGAAGTTCGCTGATAACTCTGTGACACTGGGTGAGGGTAGTATCTCTGGCACTACTGAAACTGCCGCGGTTGTGTCTTACTTCCTTAAGATTACGACAGATGGTGTCCAGTCGATCACGTTGACGGATGCACAAGCCGCTACGACCAATCTATTAACTGACAATGCCATTAAGGCAGCCTCAGTTACGATAAGCGAACCTGTGACAAGCAGTGAGACAGTCGTGCTTGCGAGTGTGGCTAAGATTGCCGCCAACGGCATCACCGACATCTCCATTACATCTGCGGAATTCGAAACTGCCGGTGGAACCAATTTGGCTGCCTTTATAGCTGGCTCCTCTACCGATGGTGTTACAATCTCGGATGCAGTCACTGCTGGTACTAACTTGGACTACCTGATCAACGCTACCAATCTAGCCAAGATTAAGG
>Ga0206130_10004375_pt1 | contig 17531 bp, 14 predicted proteins | sample Helgoland_Spring_9_FD_148637 | JGI IMG/M metagenome (GOLD analysis project Ga0206130, IMG submission 148637) | Pelagic subsurface seawater microbial communities from Kabeltonne, Helgoland, North Sea - Helgoland_Spring_Bloom_20160512_1 | ecosystem: Environmental > Aquatic > Marine > Epipelagic ... | reverse complement strand
CTGTTGTTGTTATTAAATAAAGGATCATGATGAAGCAAAGAATAAAAAGTGTTTTGAGGAAGCCTCTGGCTTGCTCATCACAAAAAAGAGCTTTCCAATTTCCCGCCAACGTTTTGATATAAAGGGCAAATGGTAAGCACCCCAAGGTCATAAATATAATAGCAATAATTTCTGGGCCATGCCCTGAATGATTGGAAAAAGAAGTGTCCGTTGTTGAAAAACCACCCGTGGCAATTGTTGTCATGGCGTGCGCTATTGAATCAAAGCACCCCATGCCAACAAAGTTATAGGCGAGGGCACAAGCAATGGTTAGGCCGATATAAATATAAATGATATATGCCGCAAGTTGAGCCGCGCGCGGTAATGTTTTTTCTTTTTCAGATGATTCAAGGCGAAAAAGTTGCATACCACCAACTCGAAGAAAGGGGAGGACAGATATGGCCATGACAATAATTCCAACGCCGCCTAACCATTGGAGGATAGATCGCCACAGCAAAATACCAGAACTCTTATGGTCCAACCCCGTCAGAACGGTGGCCCCTGTTGTTGTTAATCCAGAAACAGATTCAAAAACAGCATCCGTATAATTGATATCGTAATATGAGAATAAAAAAGGCAATGAAGCAAACACGCAAAGGCTTATCCACGATAGGGCGGTCAGTAAAAATGCCTCACGTCCTGAAATTTCAATGTTTTTATTTTTATTAGAGAGCGCGAGTAACCCTCCGATGAATGCGGTCAAAGCAGATGAGAAAGCGAAGGCCTTCCAGTTGTCATTGTTGTTTGAAACATCCACTATCATGGGGATAAGCATGAACACGGATAAGGTCACTATAAAGAGACCAACAACGTAAAAAATAGGCCTGAAGTTCATAATATCCATTCTATGATTTTATAAAAAAAGGGGACAAGCTTTTCTCAAACTTGTCCCCTTCTTTTTATTTGTAAACGGTGATTATTTGAATGTAATCACACCGCGTCTGTTTGCCGGTTCACGAATACCATCTTGTGTTTGTACAAGAAGTTCGTTTTCGCCGCGGCTTGAAATTGATATCGCGTTGGATGGAATTCCCATGGATACTAATTTCGCTTTTATTGCGTTAACGCGTTTGTTGGCCAATGTCGCATTATATGCTGCTGATCCAGATGTATCTGTGTGGCCGACAATATCCACACCTTGGATGTTACGAGATGACATTTCGCTTGCGACTGTTTGCAAAACATCCATACCACCTTGATTGACAGCAGATGAATCAAAGTCAAAGAACACAAGGTACATAGCTTCTTGGATGTTTAACGGTTCTGAATTATCAATCATTGAAAGTGGCTCAGGAAATTGTTCCATTGCTGGGGCTGTTGCAGGAAGAGCGGCCTCAACTTCGGACATAACGCGCATAAAGTCATTTTTACAATCAACGGATTGCCCTGTGCCTTTTCCGATTTCTTCTTGTTCTTCGATCCAGCAGTCATAACGCGCTTGGGCTATGGCTGTTTTACCTGGTAAGATTTCACGAGCACCAAGGTTTATTGCGCTGACCAATCGGCCGTAGGCGGATGAAAGATCCAAAATATCACTAGGTGTTAAATCCCAGTCATGAATGGGTTCAGGCATAACATTGATGCCTTCCGCGGCATTCAACCCCTTGCGTGCAAAATGAAGTGCATCGGCGTAATCTTTTTCTTGATTAAGTTCAAACGAAGACAGCGCACGGTATTCGGATGTTAGTTGCTGTGTGAAGGGGGACCCTGATGCTGTGGCCATATCTAATTTTTCGATTTCATGATTGCTCTCAAAAGATGAACATGCACCAAGGCCGAGGACAACTGCGCCAGTTAATAAAGTTTTGTAGAATTTCATGTGTTTTCTCCTTACACAGACAGAAACGTTGTTAATTATTACATATATGGTTTTAAGTCGGAAAAACGCTCTTGTAAAGGATTGAATTGTTTTATATTAACATCTTATGAAAGCAGAAATAGAAACATTGGTTAAAGAGATAGAGCAATCCATTGCATTGCTCAGGAGGCATCTTTGACTGGGATGTTGCATGTGAACGCCTCAACGAACTGAATTCATTGATAGAAGACCCCAAATTGTGGGACAATGCGGATAAGGCGCAAGCGTTGATGCAAGAACGCACATCACTTCATAATAACATTGAAACAGTACGTGAGCTAAGCCAGTCTGTCTCCGAACACATCGAATTGATTGCAATGGGTGAAGAGGAGGGGGCCGACGACATTGTTTCTGATGCTGAACAGGCTTTGGAAATCTTAAAAGTAAAAGTTTCAAAGATGGAGCTTGAAAGCCTTCTTTCTGGTGAGGTGGATAAAAATGATGCTTATCTGGAGGTTAATTCGGGCGCCGGGGGAACGGAGGCTTGTGATTGGGCCTTAATGATTTTACGAATGTACACGCGATGGTCAGATGCAAAGGGGTATAAAATTGAAATACTTGATCAAACGGATGGCGAAGAAGCGGGCATAAAATCATCTGTTGTTCATGTTAAGGGGCACAATGCTTATGGGTGGCTAAAGGGTGAAAACGGCGTTCATCGCTTGGTACGAATTTCGCCATTCGATTCGAATTCTCGCAGGCATACCAGCTTTGCTTCGGTATCTGTCTCACCCGTTATTGATGATACGATTGATATAGAGGTCGATGAAAAAGATTTAAGAATTGATACATATCGATCCAGTGGCGCAGGTGGACAACATGTGAACACGACGGATTCTGCGGTACGCATAACCCATATTCCAACGGGTGTCGTTGTTGCTTGCCAAAATCAACGGTCTCAACATCAAAACAGAGACAGCGCAATGAATATGTTGAAGGCCAAGTTGTATGAATTAGAAATGCAAAAAAGAGATCAAGCAAAACTAGACGCTCATGGTGAAAAAACAGACATTGGATGGGGGCATCAAATCCGATCTTATGTCCTGCATCCCTATCAAATGATCAAAGATCTGCGTACGAATGTTGAGACTAATCAATCAGATAAAGTTCTTAATGGTGACCTTGATTTGTTTTTGGAGGCATCACTTGCCCACAGATTGGGTGGAGATAGCGAAGATTAACCTTGCTCTTTTTCCAGTTTTTTTTATAAGTGTTGTTATGCGGATTATTTTTACTCTTTTGACTGTTTATATTGCATTGGTTGTTTTCAGCAGCTTTGCCATGGCGATTGAAAATCCGTCAATCCCTGAAAATATAATTCCTGCAAAAGAAATTGCTTCTGATTCTGAGAACGCCCAAATTCCGAGTGCACCGTTGGATGAAGGGCAAGATATTAAAAATCCTGTCTCCGTTATTCTTGGACCATGGGAAGTTAAGGAGAGAAAGCAATCTAACGGGTTTCCATCGTATGAATGTGTGATGCACGCCGATTATAACAATGGATTGCGATTGACATTTAAAGGGGTGAATGGAAAGCTCCGCGCACTTCGGATTAAGGCAATTGATGGTACTAAACCAATCGCCGTTAAAGGATTTATCGGGCTGGGTTTTGACAAAAATTCATATGGCCTTCAATCCAGATCAAATAATGGACAAATTGATGCCAGCCTTATTAGTGTGGGGCATGTGGATCAAAAATTAATAACTGCGGCAATGTTCAGGCTTCGCATTGGTATGAAGGATTACTATTTCTCAACAAATGGATTTGCAGATGGATATCGCGGATTGTTGGAATGTCAGGGCGTTCATAAAATTCAAACATTGAAGGTTGTGAACGAGCCTCGATTATTGCCCAATAAAGCATTAGACGTCATGCCCGCCAATCCTGTGGGGCATGTCGATAAATTACCCGTCATAGATGTGACAGGGGAAATAGAGCTTAAAAAACCATCAAGAGGCGGAAATGATGTTCCCTTAGCGATGGCATTGCCAATGATTGTTCCGTCTGATTACACGTATAATTTGGGTGCAGGTGTGGATCCATTGCAGAAAATCAGCTGGAAAGATGATCGTTTTTGGCCAGAAACGCTGCAGGAAACAATGTCCGACTTGGGGTATTCTGTTTTTGTTAAAGACACAAATGTCCGTATTGCATTAAAGGGCACGACACGTGATACAGGTATGGCGAAAGATGATTTCAAGCCCGTGACCCCAACGTCACTGAAAGAAAATGAGGTTGATTCATCTGATGAGAAATCATTTAAATGGGTTGGTCGTGAAGGTGAGAAAATTGCAGATGTTCTGACTTTGTGGGCGCAAATCGCAAATGTTGACGTTAATATTGACCTTGATGGGGATCCTGTGCTTACGCAAGATTTTGAAATGACGGGCCGTTTTGAAGATGCCGTTCAAGGGGTGTTGTCAACGACGACAGGTATTCACGCCCAATTAGACACGGGCGACGATAAAGTTACTTTGGCAGAAAACATGTCAATTCAACCCCTTCCACAAAGAGCAGTTCGTTCAAAAACAGTGTCAGAGCCATATCGTTGGAGAGCGCTTGCCGGAACAAATTTGAAATCAGTGCTAAAGCTTTGGTCACACCGTGAAAAAGTCGTATTTCAATGGGATATGGATCAAATGATTTTAATTCCCGAATCTTTGAAAATTGAAACCTCTTATGAAGATGCCGTGTCGTCCTTATTAGATCTTTTTAAGGGCAGCTCTATTCGTCCTGTCGCGCAATTGAATGAGGATCCAAATACAGGGTTGCGTACCCTTATAATTAAAAACGCAGTCCCTCAAAAATAAAAACCACTTTTCACCGCGGCGCAACGCCTCTATCATGGAAAGGTGATTCTTATTCTTTTAATGTCTGTGATGTTCTGATGGTTCTTGTGCGATTTTTTTCTTTTATAATCATTGGTTTGATTACGTTCTCATCAATTTCATACGCCAGAACACTAACGGCGGTGTCGGATTGGTCCGTCCAAAAAATTGAAGCGGCCATTCCATATTGCACCGTGACGAGACAATATGAAGCTGATGTCGTATTGACAATGGCACAAAATGTTAGAGGTGAGGGAACGATTGCTTTGAACTTTAAACGCAATGCTTTCGACCTGAGTCGTGTTTATCCGATCACGTTAAAAGTTGGTTCTGTTTTGAGGCAGTATGTTACAAAACCGGCCAACAACGCGAATATAATTATGCGCACAGGCGGCGATCAATCGCTGTTTAAGGCGATGTCAGATTCGCAAAAATTAAACATCACGATTGATAAAGAAATTTTTGATTTAGACATTTCAAATTACAGCGTTGCAAGTTCTAAATTGTCGCAATGTCTTGGGAGGAAAGAGAAACCAGTTCAGGTTGAAGTGAAAACGCCAAGGGCGCCAATAGTGCAGAATAATAATATTCAAAGCGATGAAATGGATCATTTAATTGCAGAGAATAAAAAATTAGTCCGAGAACTCGGCGAAGCCACAAAGCGTCAACCAAATGTAAAAACACCAATACCATCTTCTGATAATATCCAATTGTTACAAAGATTGGCGGCAAGCGAACAGAAAAATGTGATTTTGATGACGACGATAAACCGTTTAGAAGGCGAGTTGAGAAGCTTGAAAACATCAGTTAATCCAGATTTGAGTTCTGTTTTAACCAAAAAAGATGAACAAATCGCATCGCTGATAACTCAAAACGAGGATTTGCAACTTCAAGTTAGAAAACTTCGCGCAATATCCGATGCTTCTACTGTTTTACCGCCTGTGTCAGGAGTGGTTGATGGGGATATGGCGACAAGATTGTCAGAGGCAGAAACTCAAGCGAAAGTGTTTGAGGTTGAACGCGATGAATATCGCCGTTTGTTACAACTCGAACGTGAAAGAATGCATGAAATGGGTGGTCTCGCTGGTAATATCCAATCCACTGAAAATGATAGAAAAAGCTTAACTGAAGATATTCGTCAGTTGGAAATTGAAAAGGCTGATTTAATCAGAAAACTTGAATTTGAAAAGGCCAGTAAGACGGCTGGTATCCCTACAGTTTCTAATGATTCAACGAACGCTTTGCATGAATTATCCAATCAATTAGATTTTATGAAATCAGAATTGCAAAAACTCGCTTTGGACAAGGCGTCATTGTCTGATAAATTGGCACAATCATCGGCTGCGGCAAAGGCTGCAAAGGATGAGCTTCAGGCCATGAAGTTGTCAGTGCCTTCATCCGATAATGCGCCCAATTTGGATAACACCATACAAGTGCAAACATTACGCGCAGAAATTGCATCACTTGAGGCGGATAACGCGCTCCTTCGCCAAGATGTTGAGAAAAAGATAGAGAGTGCGAAGGCCACTCCAGTGCAAAACACCCCCAAGGTGGATCCTGTGATGGTGAAAAGATTGCATGCCATCGAAGCCGAAAATAAAAGGTTGATGAAGGAGTTGGCAGCCAATAAAGCAACAAAGGTTCGTGCTAAAACGGCCACAGTTACGTCAACACCTGTTGCTCAACCAATTCCGAAAAAGAGCACGGTCAAGAAATCAGAAACCACTGATCTTCCTGCTGTAAAAACACAACGTCCTATGAAAATACTATCTGGCGATCTTATTCGCCAATTAATAGGGCAGGCAAGTATTTCTCTAAAGGGTAATATATCAAGAATTCAGAAACTTTCACAATCTGACTTCGCCGCTTTCCGTTGGGATACGGGCGTCGTCTATGGTAACGCAGAACAAAAAAGGGCAAATGGTGCAGAAACGTTTGATCAATTTGTTAAGGCCTACGTCCAAAAAACATCACAAAGATGTCAGGGAACGTTTGATCAAACATCATCAATTGTAAGGGCGGCTATAACTGCTCGATCGGTGGATGTTGCATGCATCGATAATAACGCAAGCTCAGGTCACACAGCATCAATTGTGCTTTTTGAAAACAGCGGAATGTTTTACGCTATCGCTCATGAGGGCAGTGTACAGAAATTTCAAATTGCAATGGATATGCGCGATCGCGTGATTAATTCAATCCAACAATCATTTTAATCTAATCGTCTGATTTTTTGTTGGAGGGATTTTGTGGGAATTGAGTAAACATCTGCATCATGTTTTGCATTATTTCCATGTTCTGCTTTGTTATTCCTTCAACCTGATCCATCGCGGGTATGGACGAAATAGGCATCATATCACCAAATGACTTTTCCATTTGTTCGCTCATTTGTTCTTGAGATTCGACAAAATTTTGCATGGCTTGCTCTAAATATGTTGGAACGAGGGCTTCCATATTCCCCCCATAAAATTTAATTATTTCCTTTAGAAAATTTTGAGGTAAAAGGTTTGCAGAATCTTCTTTGCTTTCTTGTTCCACAATGATTTGTGTTAGAACAGATTGAGTAAGGTCTTTTTCACTTTTTGCATCGATGACTTTAAAATCCAACCCTTCACGGATCATTTCTGCCAAATCATCTAATGTGACATAGGATGATTTCCCCGTATCATACAACCGGCGGTTCGCGTATTTTTTAACGATAACGACATCATTTTGTTTTTTGCGTGGACGGGCCATGGTTTATCTCCTAAAGTTAAGCAATTATAAAATACTAATGCACAAATTCTACTGCAAAGCAAAATAATTTTATGCATCATTTTCATAAACGAACAGGCCCATCACCTCTCTGGTTGCACTTAAATGCGGCGGCAGCAATGATGGTGAATGCGTCTGATGACAATTGTATGTTGAATGCGTCACAGGGCATCTTAAGGGATGCTATGCATGGTGTGAAAGCGTACCATAATAGCACAATTAAGCCTTTTAAAAGGGATATGGACGTTATTGTTGAACGTAATGGGTCACGTTTGTTGAGTTCAAAAAGTTGGGCAGGCGGCGATATCGTTATTTTGATCCCGTCATTGATTAACAGTTGGAAAATATTTGATATAGAGCAAGCGCACAGCTTCTGCGACTATCTTGCAAGCCACGGGATGACGCCCTATATCGTGGAGTGGGCGAGGCCTGATGAAGGGGGCAATGTAACGATTGATGATTATATTGTTGAACACCTGTCATCGTTGATTAATGCGGTTGATGAACCGATAAAGGCCGTGATTGGATACTGCATGGGGGCGACGTTTATTCCAGCAGTTATGCCCCATTTAAATAAGGTGGATGTTGATGATATAAAGGTGATTATGATCGCGCCACCTTGGGATTTTTCGTATCAAAGCCCAGATCAAATGGTGCGGATTCAATCACTGGCATTGCAAACGCATACCATGACAGGCGTGTGTCCTCATGATTTTGTGCAATCCTTGTTTTGGGCGATTGATCCATTGCAGGTGATTAAAAAATTTAGACAATTCCCCAACATTCAGAATGTGGATCGATTTGTCCGTGTCGAAGATTGGCTTAATGATAAATGGGGTGTATCTAAATCTGTTTTGCAAACATGCTTGTTTGATTGGTATCGCGATAATAAAATCACGAAAGAGCAGTGGAAGGTTAGAGGCGAAGTCGTTGATGGCGCATGCCTGGATAAAATGCCAGTGATGATTGTTAAGGGGGCGCAAGATACGCTTGTACCGCCGCAATCAAGCATGGTTTTAGAGCAATCATTGCCAAAGGCAAAAGTCATAGAGGTTGATACGGGGCATATCGGATTAATGGCCAGCAATAAGGCGGTTGATCAGGTGTGGAAACCCATAGTAGACTTTGTTATAAAGCGAAAAACATAAAAGAAAGAAAAATATAATGTCCGACCCTGTTGTTATCGTCGCAGCCAAACGCACTGCTATTGGAAATTTTAACGGTTCTCTCTCTAAAATTCCGGCTCATGAATTGGGCGGCGCGGTGATTAAAAACCTGTTGGATGAAACGGCGATCATGCCATCCGATGTTGATGATGTCGTGATGGGGCAGGTCCTGACAACGGGGGCAGGGCAAAACCCTGCGAGGCAATCGGCGATAGATGCGGGCATCCCAAACGATAAAACGGCAATTACGATTAATCAGGTTTGCGGATCTGGGCTTCGCTCTGTTGCAATGGGAATGCAATCAATATTGACGGGGGACGCGGATATTGTTGTCGCAGGAGGGCAGGAAAATATGTCTCTTTCACCGCATTTCATTCATATGCGTAATGGCGTAAAGTTCGGGGATGCGTCTTTGGCCGACACAATGATTATCGACGGGTTGTGGGACGCGTTTAATGATTATCATATGGGTATTACGGCCGAAAACATTGCGAATAAATATGATGTTTCACGCGATGATCAGGATGTTTTTTCTGCGCAATCTCAAAACAAGGCTGAGGCGTCTCAAAAAGCAGGAAAGTTTAAAAATGAAATCGTTCCGTTTGTTATAAAAGCTCGTGGCGAAGATATTATATTTGAAGAAGATGAATTTATTCGCCAAGACGTAAGCGCGGAAATGTTAGGAAAACTTCGCCCTGCTTTTAAAAAGGATGGAACCGTGACGGCTGGTAATGCGTCTGGATTGAATGATGGGGCGGCGGTGGTATTGCTCATGCGCCAAAGTGAGGCTGAAAAACGAGGGTTGAAACCCATGGCAAGAATTGAATCATGGGCAACGGCAGGAGTCGACCCATCTGTTATGGGGACGGGGCCTATTCCCGCATCTAAAAAAGCGTTAGAAAAAGCGGGTTGGAGTGTCGATGATCTTGATGTCATCGAATCAAATGAGGCGTTCGCGGCACAGGCATGTGCAGTTATGAAGGATATGAACTTTCCTGCGGATAAGGTCAATGTGAACGGTGGTTCAATCGCAATAGGCCACCCCATTGGTGCAAGTGGATGTCGCGTTCTTGTGACATTATTGCATGAAATGCAACGCCGCGGGCAAGCGAAAGGATTGGCAACATTATGCATTGGTGGCGGCATGGGGATTGCCATGTGCGTTTCACGATAGCTGTTTATAATTTAACTTTGGTCTGGAATGTGAATATGGCATCCTGACAAGACGTTATGATGGAATTTTTCTCACCGATAATATTTGTTGTTATTTTGGGCGTTCTTGCCCTTGCTTCTCTGTTCTGTTTTATCTTTTATAAGAAATCAGTTCGTGACCGATCTATTTTGAAAGAAATTTTTGAAGGCTCGACATCTGCGCGTTTGGTTACGGATATCCGCGATAAGACTGTTTTTTTTAATATTGCTTTTGAAGATTTATGCGAAAAAGAGGAAAAGCCAAGTTTGTCGGCTATTAAACGCCTGTTGCTTCAAAATCAATCTGATGATGCGGTGAAGGATCGCCTTAACGCACTTATTGATAATGCACGTCGTGGTCATGAGGATATATTAGAGGTTCAAACATCATCTGATAATGGAGAGATAAGATGGTACAGACTGTCGGCTCAACCAGTCGCAGGCTGGTTGGGAACGGTGCATTGGCGTCTTGATAATGTAACAGAACGTTTAACCGTTGAAACAGTGGTCAGGGACGAACGGGAAAAGCTGGTTGATTTTACGGATCATGCGCCAGTTGGATTTTACGCGATGAATGAGGAGGGGCGTTTTACATTCGTGAACGCAACATTTGCGCGGTGGCTTGGTAACGATATCGACTCTCTTTTGAATGACGGCTTTCTTCATTCTTATTTGGTTAACCCACCAACGGACGCAAACGCTTATGATTTGAAAAAAGAGGGTGGCGCAAGGCAAATCGTTGAATTGCAAATAAAAGGTCCTGCAGGTCGTGTGTTCAGGGCATCAATCAATCAATCAGTTGTGATTGAGAGCGAAAATAAAGTTCGCGTTCGCGGCGTTGTTCATGACCTAACCTCACAACAAGAAATGCGCCAAGCGCTTAAGGATTCAGAAGATCGCTTTAGACGGTTTTTCGAAGAAGCGCCGTTGGGGATTGCAATATTGGATAGAAATCTTGAGGTGGTGGATTCAAATGCAAAATTATCAATGTTATTGAACGGCACTGTTGATGAAATAGAAGGACGAGGTTTCATGTCCTTTGTCCCTGAAAAAGATCAAGGGCAGGTGCAAAAACTGTTTGATGATATCCAAGGAAAAGACTCTATAACTGACCTTATTAATATTGAGTTATTAGTTTCGGGAAGTGATGACCTGGTCGCAGTGCAAATTTATGCAAGCGCCCTTACAGGGGATCACATCGCAATCCGTGTGTTTGACCGCACAGAGCAAAAAACATTAGAGGCGCAAGTTACTCAATCGCAAAAAATGCAAGCAGTAGGGCAATTGGCGGGCGGTATTGCGCATGATTTCAACAATCTTTTGACCGCTATGATTGGATTTTGTGATTTGCTGTTGTTGAGGCATAAGGCTGGCGATCCATCGTTTAATGATATCATGCAGATAAAGCAGAATTCGAACAGAGCCGCAAATCTTGTGCGACAGCTTTTGGCTTTTTCAAGACAGCAGCAGTTAAAGCCAAAAATATTGGATGTGGCGGAAACACTGATCGAATTGTCCCATTTGATCCGTCGCTTGATAGGTATGCAAATTGATTTGGACATCATCCATGGGGCTGATTTATTTGATGTTAAAGTTGATGAAGGACAGTTGGAGCAGGTTCTTGTTAATTTGGCAGTCAATGCGCGTGACGCCATGGATGGAAAGGGCGAACTCACCGTTGAAACTGAAAATACAGTAACCAAGAAGCTTAAAAAGGTAATGAATGACGTTATGCCCGCTGGTGAATGGGTTGCCATTCATGTGAAAGACACAGGATCTGGCATAGACGAAGAAACTCTAGATCATATTTTTGAACCATTCTTTACAACGAAAAAAATTGGCGAGGGTACGGGGCTTGGTTTAGCGACGGTTTATGGAATTATTCGCCAAACGGGTGGTTACATCAATGTTGAAAGTCATATTGATAAAGGAACGTGCTTTACGGTATTTTTACCACGACATGTTTTGAAAGATGGCGAAAAAGAAGTTGAGGTTGTAAAAGATAATGAAAATAAGGAAACAACAGAAGATTTAACGGGCGTTGCAACCATATTGTTGGTAGAAGATGAGGATGCCGTACGTATGTTTTCGGCGCGCGCATTGTCCAATAAGGGATATCAAGTATTAGAAGCCGATTGCGGAGAGTCGGCGTTAGAGGTCGTTGCCCAACATGGAGGTGAAATCGATATAATTGTTACAGATGTGATCATGCCCGAAATTGATGGCCCCACGATGGCAAAGAAAGTTTTAGAAGAATATCCGGACATGCCAATCATTTTTGTTTCTGGATACACCGAAGATCGCTTTGAAGATGAATTGGGAGATAAATCTCATTTTCTACCAAAACCGTTTTCCCTGCAACAATTGGCAGCAAAAGTGAAGGATGTGTTGAAAAGCGCATAACACTAAATTTATTTATCCTCTTGGCGACTTGGCTTACAAACGCTATCCTCAATATATTGAATAAATAAGGAAGAGCAATATCATGACACAAATCAAAGTTCCACAACTTGGCGAATCTGTATCCGAAGCGATAATCGCAAAATGGTTGAAATCCGAAGGTGACAACGTCAGTGCCGATGAACCGTTAGTAGAGCTGGAAACAGATAAAGTAACGTTGGAAGTGAATGCACCCGCAGCCGGGACATTGACTCTTATTTCCGTCAAAGAAGGCGAAACGGTTGAGGTCGGCGCGTTGTTGGGGGAATTGGGCGCAGCAAGCAATTCAAGCGCGAAGCCAGCGCAAAAGTCAGAGGATAAAAAAGATGATACGCCAAAGACGGAGAGCGTAGTGACGCCAAACACGTCTGATCAATCTTTAAATTTATCGCCCGCAGTCCGAAAAATGATCAACGATAATGGGTTGAATGCATCTGCAATCAATGGGACAGGAAAAGATGGACGCATCACAAAGGCCGACGTACAGGCCTCTATGGATAGTGGTTCGACCGCGCCCGCGCCTGTTGCATCAACATCTCAGGCAGCGCCAGCAGCCCCGCGCGAGGTAAAAGATCGTGAAGAGCGCGTGAAGATGACAAAATTGCGCCAAACAATCGCGAAACGATTAAAAGAAGCGCAATCAGAAGCGGCAATTCTGACGACTTTTAATGAAATTGATATGGGTCCTTTCATGGAATTGCGCAAGCAGTATAAAGATAAGTTTGAGAAGAAACACGGCGTTAAACTGGGGTTCATGTCGATTTTTGTAAAAGCCGCATGCCAGGCGTTAAGCGAATTCCCTGCGGTTAATGCAGAAATTGATGGCACAGACATTATTTATAAAAACTACTATGACATTGGTGTGGCGGTATCCACGCCACAAGGTCTTGTTGTTCCTGTTGTTCGTGATGCAGAGACAAAATCATTCGCAACAATTGAAAAAGAAATTGGCGATATGGCCGGGCGCGCACGTGATGGAAAATTAGGCATGTCAGAAATGATGGGTGGAACATTCACCATTACTAATGGTGGTGTGTTTGGTTCAATGATGTCGACACCAATTTTGAACCGTCCGCAATCGGCAATATTGGGTATGCACAAAACGCAAATGCGCCCAATGGTAATGCCTGATGGTTCTATTGAGGCACGTCCGATGATGTATGTGGCCTTGTCGTATGATCATCGCGTGATCGACGGACGTGAATCCGTGTCGTTCCTTGTTCGTATTAAGGAAGCGTTGGAAGACCCTGCTAGATTGCTCATGGAAATTTAAACTTCCCTATGAAAGACAACGTCCCTGTTCTAACGGTTTCAAATCTATCTATTGATTTTAAAATGGATAGGGGCGAAGTTTTTCAGGCTGTAAAAGGCATTTTTTTTGATATTCGAAAAGGCGAAACGCTTGCCCTTGTTGGCGAAAGCGGTTCAGGTAAATCGGTCACGGCCTTGTCTGTGTTGAGATTGCTTTCAAAAAATGCGCACTGTGTGGGCGATATTGCTTATCGTGGCGAAGAAAATGTGCTGTCTTTGCCTGAACAAGATTTACACAAAATTCGTGGCAATGATATTGCAATGATTTTTCAAGAGCCAATGACATCGCTTAACCCCTTACATACAATTGGTCGACAAATTCAGGAATCATTATCGTTGCATACGCAATTGAACAAGGCGGAGTCTAAAAAACGTATTTTAGAATTAATGGATTTGGTCGGATTAGAAAAAATGAAGGGGCGTCTGGATGCATTTCCTCATGAACTATCGGGCGGACAACGGCAACGTATTATGATTGCGATGGCATTGGCGTGTGAACCAGACATCTTAATTGCGGATGAACCCACAACGGCATTGGATGTCACGGTACAGGCACAGATTCTTGAACTTTTAAAAGATTTGCAAGCGCGGTTGGGTATGGCGGTTTTGTTGATCACGCACGATTTAACAATTGTTCGAAAATACTCACAACGCATGGCGGTGATGAAGCAGGGGTGCTTGGTTGAACAAGGACGCACAGCGGATGTTTTTGACGCCCCGTCTCATGAATACACAAAAATGTTGATTAATGCGCAGCCTCGCGGTGAGGTGAAAGCAATAAACGATAATGCTGAAACTATTTTAGACGTACAAAGTTTGAAATTATTTTACCCTAAATCCAAAAACCTTTGGGGCAAGATCACTGATCATCTCAAGGCGGTGAATGATGTTTCTCTCTCTCTTAAGCAAGGTGAAACATTAGGAATAGTGGGGGAGAGTGGATCGGGGAAATCGACATTAGGGTTTTCAATTGTTCGTTTGTTAAACCCTCAAGGGAGAATTGTGTTTATGGGGCACGATATAGCGTTATTAAAAGAACGAGATATCAAACCGTTACGCAAAGAGATGCAGATTGTGTTTCAAGATCCGTTCGGATCTCTCTCTCCGCGTATGACGGTTGCCGATATTATTGCAGAGGGATTATCAATTCATCAACCGAAATTGTCTCAAAATGATCGCGATCAAATTGTCGTTGATGTGTTGAAAAAGGTTCACCTTGATCCGGAAACACGTCATCGTTTTCCTCATGAATTTTCAGGTGGGCAACGCCAACGGATATCCATTGCCCGTGCACTTGTCCTTAAACCAAAAATGATTGTGATGGATGAACCAACATCTGCATTGGATATGTCAGTTCAGGCCGAAGTCGTCGAATTGCTTCGTGATTTGCAATCTGAATATGGCGTGTCCTATATCTTTATCTCTCATGACCTTCGCGTGGTTAAGGCATTGTCACACCGTGTGATCGTGATGAAAGATGGAACGGTTGTTGAGCAGGGCAATATCTATGACGTGTTCAATAAACCTCAGATGAATTACACGAAAAATCTGATTTCCGCGGCATTTGATATCGCCCAATCTTGACAGAATTTTTAATTGCGATAGTATTAATTTCGTCAATATTTAGATTAAGGATGGCTGATGCTGGTTAGTGTAAGAGATAATAATATCGATCAAGCGCTTCGCGCGCTCAAGAAAAAATTACAGCGCGAAGGTGTTTTTAAAAAAGTTAGAGAAGAGCAGGCGTTTACATCCAAGGGTGAAAAAGCGCGTAAAGCAAAAAAAGACGCAATAAGCAGATCATTTAAGACTGCGGCCAAAAAATTGGCAAAAGAAGACGGCATACCTGTTGCTGATGCCAAGAAAATCCTAAGGGGGAGAAAGCTTCGTCCATATTAATCGGGTTATTTAAACAAGGCATTCGCCGCTTCGTTATGCATTTGTAATTCTTTTTTTGTTTTTTCAACGCGTGTGATTTCGGTTTTAAGATTTTCTATATAGCTTTCTAACTCATCAACACTCATGCTTGTTAAATTCATTCCAATTTGTTGGCCAAAATCAATTTTACGACCCTCTTCGTCAAACATCATTATTTCCTTTCCTTTTAATCGATCATGTATTATAACATTTGATATTCCCGATATTAAAGTGAAACTTTGAAATCGCGGTGTAGGGGCCTGAAAACCCTTACAACGATACAAGAATTTATAGTTTTTAAGGAGAAAACGACATGAACACGAATGCACCATTAATGCCGAAACAAATTGCGGTATGGTTAATTGAAAACACAAGCCTTACATTCAAGCAGATCGCAGATTTTTGCCACCTACATGCACTTGAAGTTCAAACAATGGCGGATGAAGATGGTCTGAAAATTGCAGGTCAAAATCCAATTAACAGCATGGAGTTAACCAAAGAAGAAATAGAACGGTGTGAGGCGGATTTTAACGCCTCTCTGGTTATGTTGAAATCTGATCTGCCGCAACCAATGGCAAGGTCAAAAGGGCCGCGTTATACACCGGTATCAAAACGTGGTGATAAGCCAAACGCAATTGCGTGGTTGTTAAAGCATCACCCAGAGTTAACGGATGCAAATATTATCAAATTGATCGGGACAACCAAAAACACAATTGAAAAAATCAGAACACGTACGCACGCGGATATGGCCAATATACGTGCGGCGTCACCTATTGATCTGGGTTTGTGTAAGTTTGACGAGTTGGACATGATTGTTCAAAAGGTGCGTAAAAAACTGGAAAAAGAAGGAAAAGAGCTTCCTAAGTCTCAAGCGTCTATTGAAGATGACATGAATGATAGTGCTGATTCCACTAAAGGAGGGTTCGATTTTTCTAACTTTCTTGGCACAGGAACAGACGATTAATTGTTAAAAATTACTAAATTTTACTAAAACCCGCTATTTATGCGGGTTTTTTAGTGCGTCGCAACATTGCAGGTGCAGCATTTTACTTCATTTGCCTTAATGTCTTGTAAATTAACAATATTCACAAAGTATATTCAATTTTACAGACGTTGTGCAGCATAGTTTGTTGTAAAAAAACCGCTTAAAACCGCCATTTTCATTGTATAATAAATTATGGGGTCAGGTTTATTTCCCTGTATTTAAAATGAAAACAAAGGAGGCAATCTTATGTTACATAAAATAACAGATATTACAAAAACTCATGACGTTATGGGATCAATATGGTTCTTTGTCGGAATGTCCATCATTGTATTGGGCTTAACGACATTGACGGGCCATGTTTTAGGCGCAGTTGGCGTCGGCGGTGACGTTATTGGCGGCATCTTTGGTGGTGTTGGAATCTCAACGATTATCGGAACATTATTTGTATTGTTCAGCGGTGGATCAATTGTTCACCATAAAAAGCTTTCAGGTGATACTTTAAGCGTGATCGTGCTATTGGCTGGTGTTTACCTGTCATACACATCAAGCGTGTTTTTAGGGCTATTGCTTGTGTCTTACTTGACGACAGTTAAGGGCAAGTAAGTAACCTTTAAATAATTCCTAACGAAAAGCCGGGAGATTTTCCCGGCTTTTTTTATTCTTCAGAAGTTGGAGGTGGCAGGATTAGCCTGCCTCTTTTTCGCTTTTATCATCCGCCTTTTCTTCTTTTTTCTTTGGTTTTTTCTTTTTGGCACCGCGGACATACGTTGGTTCTACATCGTCCTTATTGACCACATCGGCTGTAATCACAACCTCTGTCACATCATCCATGTCTGGTATTTCATACATAGTTGTGAGTAACATGTTTTCAATGATGGAGCGAAGTCCGCGCGCGCCAGTTTTACGCTCAATCGCCTTATCCGCAATTGCTTTTAACGCTTCTGGTTTAAAGGTTAGTTTCACATCCTCAAGATCAAATAATTTCGTGTATTGTTTAATCAATGAGTTTTTAGGCTCTGTCAGAATTTGCACAAGCGCATCAGCA
>Ga0206130_10004373_pt1 | contig 17547 bp, 23 predicted proteins | sample Helgoland_Spring_9_FD_148637 | JGI IMG/M metagenome (GOLD analysis project Ga0206130, IMG submission 148637) | Pelagic subsurface seawater microbial communities from Kabeltonne, Helgoland, North Sea - Helgoland_Spring_Bloom_20160512_1 | ecosystem: Environmental > Aquatic > Marine > Epipelagic ... | reverse complement strand
TGAACTAAAAGCCGCAAAGCGCAATATCATCGCGTTAAGCGCGGGCGAGCCGGATTTCGATACGCCAGACAACATCAAAAACGCGGCAAAGGCGGCGATGGATGCTGGCAAGACAAAGTACACAGCGCCTGATGGCATACCAGAACTAAAGCAGGCGGTTTGCGATAAATTCAAACGCGACAACGGGCTAGAGTACTCCAAAGAGCAGGTTTCTGTTTCTACGGGTGGCAAACAGGTTTTGTACAACGCGTTGATGGCGACCCTGAACGAGGGCGATGAGGTTGTGATCCCTGCCCCCTATTGGGTGTCTTATCCTGACATGGTGTTACTGGCGGGTGGCGTTCCCGTTGCCGCAGAAACGTCGATGCAGACGCAATTCAAGCTGACAGCAGATCAATTAGAATCTGCGATCACGCCAAAAACCAAATGGTTGATCTTTAACTCTCCGTCTAATCCGTCGGGCGCTGGATACAGTTGGGAAGAAATGAAGATGATCACCGATGTCTTGATGCGCCATCCCCATGTTTGGGTGATGACAGACGATATGTATGAACATCTGGCCTATGATGATTTCGAGTTTTGCACCCCTGCGCAGGTTGAACCGCGACTGTACGATCGCACGTTGACGGTGAACGGCGTGTCCAAAGCCTATGCCATGACGGGGTGGCGCATTGGCTATGCGGCGGGGCCGAAAGAATTGATCGGTGCGATGCGCAAGGTTCAGTCGCAATCCACGTCTAATCCGTGTTCGATTTCCCAGTGGGCCGCCGTTGAGGCGCTGAATGGCCCGCAAGATTACATCGAGATGTCGCGCCCTGTGTTTGAAGGGCGGCGCAATTTGGTTGTGAAAATGCTAAATGAGGCTGAGGGCATCAGTTGCCCAACACCTGACGGCGCGTTTTATGTGTATCCCTCGATTGCGGAATGTATTGGCAAAGCCACGCCAAGTGGTGTGGTGATTGAAGATGACGAGGTTTTCGCAACGCAATTGTTAGAAGATCAAGGTGTTGCCGTGGTATTTGGCGCCGCCTTTGGGCTTTCTCCGAATTTTCGAGTGAGCTATGCCACATCGGAAGAAGAGTTAATTGATGCCTGTGGACGTATTCAGGCATTTTGTAAAAGTTTAGTGTAGGGGTAACTATGTCAGATTTGGGTTCGCTTTTCTTTCGCGTCCGTGAAAACGGGGCCGCAGTTTACCGTGTTGATGCGGAAAACCGCCAGCGTCGGTTGGATATGCAGCAAATTGCGGTGATCAATATCCGCAACGGCGATGTGAAACCGCAGGGGGATCAAATCCCAACGGCAGCCGAACGCAATGAGATTGATGCTTGGGTGGTCGCACGGCGTAAAGTTGTTGAAGAACGGCGGATTGATGATTTGCTGCGCACGACGGATCATTTGAACCTGACCGCGCAATGGGTGCAGACCAAAGCTACCGATACGCAAATTGATCTGTTTGCGGATGATCTGTTGATGGCAATGCATGATTTGCGCAGTGTTATCGTGCGCCGCAAGGCCGATGGCCTGATTAAGAAGTAGGTTTTAGGTATTTTTAGAACATTGAAGCTAGAGAGGTTTATTCCTTGCCAGCGCGCGACATCCAATTCGGCAAAGCCGATTTTGCCCAAGTTTTACCCAGTAAGCCGTCAGATATATCGTCAATCATTTGTTTTTCTGCTGGAAGAAAAACGCCATCTGCATGACCAATTTCAGACAACAGTTCGACAACGCCATCACGGATTTTCTGATGGTTACAATCTGGGTTTTCTTTCGTCAGAAGGCGTAGATCTTGGGTCATTTGTTGGACAGAGAAACTGTCTAGGTGATGCTCCACTGCGGCCATCGCGGGTTCCACAAACTTTGGGTCATATCCCCAAAGATCAGTGAAATACTCTGCAATTACATCACGCTCTTCTTTGACGATCATACGATCTGATGCGGCCACTTTAAGGGCAAGTGGGCAAATCACATCAAAGAGGCTTACTGCCAATACATCAATGGGTGTATTGATGAATTTGGGCACCACGTCGACGCGATTTGAGGTGTATTCACGCATGAGCCGGGACACGCCGTAATATGCTCCACCTGCAAAAACGCCGGCAGCTACGACTGTTAGGATCGGGGTGACAACTGGCGCGGCGAACATTGAAAGTCCGGTCCACGCGAAGGCGCTGCTTGACCCGGTCGCAGCGAAAGCCGGAAGTGATGCAATCCGTGCTCCGACAAAAACTGAATTCGCCAAGATCCACAGGTCTTTGGCTGAAGCTTGCGCGCGTAAAGTGCCATAGGCGCTTTCTCCAATTTGGAGTTTTGCACGGAATTTGATGTCGTTAGACACAACCTGGTCTACCTTCGCGAGATCTGACGACACTGTCATATTTTTCGATTCCATTACGTGAGATGGCGGAAAGGTTCGAACACATTCAGCAAGACCGAAACGCGCGTTTGCAAGGCGGCGTCCACCATGGCACCCTGCCCTGCGATAACTTGCCCAATCGTTGTGAGGAAATTTAGCAGAAGTGGCCCTAGGATTTGACCGACGAAAGGCGCGAATTGGAACATTTTCTCGACCATCAAGCAGATGACTTCGCCAAACGATAGATGGCCGTATTCATCATTGAGGCGAAACACCAATTCGAGAAACTTTTGCCCGATCCGAAGGACAGTCTCGCCAACTTTCACAATGCGTTTTGCCAATGAGGACAACATCGCTTTTGCGTCGGCATTCATGGGGAGATTTGCAATTTTACGTTCAAGTTGAGATTTACTAAAGCTCAATTCAAACAGCTGTTCGCGTTGCTTCCCGTTTGGATCGGGTATTTCTTTTGAAATTGAGGTCTCTAAATCTTGTAAAGTTGCAGTGACTAACAAAGCTCTCTCCGTTTTAACATCAAGTGTGCGAGAGTGAGCGCTCTAAATCAACTGCTAAACAGGCAGCATTGTTGTGCTTTTGATCTCTTCCATCGACAGCAAGGCCGTGACGTTGAAGATTTTCACTTCGCCGATCAGGGCTTGGTAGAACGTATCATAGGCTTTGGCGTTGGTGACGCGGACTTTTAGAATATAGTCGATGTCCCCTGCGAGGCGGTGGGCCTCCATCACTTCGGGGCGGTCTTTTAGGGTTTTCAGGAACTTATTTTGCCAGCCCTCGTCGTGTTCGGATGTCCGGATCAGCACAAAGAAACACGCCTCTAGGCCGAGCATTTCTGGGTCAATCAACGTGGTTTGTTTGGTGATCAGGCCAGACTCGCGCATTTTGCGAATGCGGTTCCAGACTGGCGTTTTACTGCCACCTACGGATTTGGCGATTTCATCGAGGGATTGAGAGGCGTCTTTTTGCAGCTCTGCAAGGATTTTCCGATCTAGAGCGTCTAATGCGATGGGCATTTCGGTATTTCCTTTAAACTGCAGTGTTTGTTCTGCCCTCAAGCAACGAGGTAGAATTAATTTCCTATTTCATTCAATAATGCGTTTGTAAATGGAATTATTTCCCTTCAAGGCGTATATCGTAGGACAAATACTAATCTAAGGATGTCGCGATGAAGCATTTTCCGATCTTTGTGAACTTAGTCGGCCAGCGTGTTTTGGTTGCTGGCGTGGGCGAAACGGCAGTGGCAAAGCTGCGGCTGATCCTAAAAACCGAAGCTGATGTGCATGTGTTTGGTGTGGAGCCTAACACTGCGATATTGGCTTGGGCAGATGCGGGTAAGATCACGCTGCACGAAGGTGAGCTGCGAGCTGAGGATGCATCGGGTGCGCGGTTGGTTTACGCGGCGCAAGATGATGATGTGCTGGATGCGCGGGTTGCTGGGATTGGTCGCGGGGCAGGTGCGCTGGTGAATATCGTTGATAATCTGGCCGACAGTATGTTTATCACCCCTGCGATTGTGGATCGTGATCCCGTGACGGTTGCGATTGGCACAGAGGGCGCGGCCCCTGTTTTGGCGCGACACATCAAACGGCAAGTGGAGGAGGCCCTGCCCCCATCGCTTGGGTTGTTGGCGCGGATTGGGCAATCGTTTCGCGGCGCTGTCGAAGTGCTGCCGATGGGGCGCAAGCGGCGCGAATTCTGGTCGAAGTTTTACTTTGAGCGCGGTCCTTTGGCGCGCGCGGCAGGCGGAGAAGCCGCGGTTCAGGCCGAGCTGGATGCGTTGTTGGCCCAAACGGTGGCGGCGAAACGATCTGCTGGGCGGGTGGATTTGGTTGGGGCTGGCCCCGGCGATCCTGAGTTGCTGACGCTGAAAGCGCGCAAGTTGATGCACGGCGCGGATGTTGTGATCCACGATCAGCTGGTCACAGGCGAAATTCTGGAACTGGCGCGGCGCGAGGCAATTGTTGTTGAAACGGGCAAGCGCGGGTTTGGTCAAAGCTGGAAGCAAGGCGATATCAACGACTTGATGGTGTCCCATGCCGCGCAAGGGCATCACGTGGTGCGCTTGAAATCTGGTGATCCGGCGATGTTTGCGCGATTGGATGAGGAAATGGATGCGCTGGACTCAGCGGGCGTGGATTGGGCGATTGTGCCCGGCATCACAGCGGCATCAGCGGCGGCGGCTGGCACGCGCGTTTCGCTGACACGGCGCGGGCGTAATTCGGCGCTGAAGTTTTTGACGGCCCACGATGTGGACGGATTTGCCGATCAGGATTGGCGCGATTTGGCCAAGCCAGACGCGGTTGCGGCAATTTACATGGGCAAGCGCGCGGCGACGTTTTTGCGCGGTCGATTGTTGATGTTTGGCGCAAGCGGCGATGTGCCTGTGACGGTTGTGGAAAATGCGAGCCGTGCAGATCAGCGGATTTTGCAGGCCACCTTGATGACATTGCCAGAGGTTTTGGCGGCATCAGATGTGACAGGGCCTGCGGTTTTGTTGCTGGGGCTGGCCCCCCGTGCAGCAGCTCAGGCTGCGATGGATTTAAAAATTGATGAGATGGAGCAAGCGTGATGGCGAAGAAGTTCACACCTAAGGTTCTGACGGCAAATGATTTGCTGAGCGGCGATGTAATTTACTGGAACGACAACGGCGATTGGGTCGATGCGTTTGAGGATGCGCTGTACTTGGACACAGAAAAGCTGGCGTTTCACGTGCTGCGATTGGCGCAAAAACAGGGGTTGGACAAAGTTGGCCTCTACCTTGCGGACGCGGAATTGGGCGACGACGACAAACCCCGACCAGCGCATTTTCGCGAAGATTTTCGGGCCACTGGGCCGAGCAATTATCACCACGGCAAACAAGCGGAGTTGGCGTAATGTATTCATACACTGAGTTTGACAAAGAGTTCATCAACGAGCGAAACAAACAATTCCGCGCGCAAGTGGAGCGGCGCATTGATGGCAGCCTGACCGAAGATGAGTTCAAGCCATTGCGTTTGATGAACGGTCTGTATTTGCAGCTGCACGCCTACATGCTGCGTGTGGCGATCCCCTACGGCACGTTGAACGGTGGGCAAATGCGCCAATTGGCGCTGATTGCAGAGAAGTTCGACAAAGGTTATGGGCATTTCACGACCCGCCAGAACATTCAGTTTAACTGGCCAAAATTGCGTGATGTGCCTGATATTCTGGATGCATTGGCCGAGGTTGAGATGCACGCAATCCAAACGTCTGGCAACTGTGTTCGCAACGTAACAGCAGACCATTTTGCAGGGGCTGCGAGCGATGAGATTGAGGATCCGCGTCCAACGGCGGAATTGCTGCGCCAGTGGTCCACGGATCACCCTGAGTTCGCGTTTTTGGGGCGGAAGTTTAAGATCGCGGTGACTGGATCGGAAACAGATCGCGCTGTGACCAAAGCCCATGACATTGGGTTGCGGATGGTGCGTAATGGCGACGGAGATGCTGGATACGAGGTGATTGTTGGTGGTGGTTTGGGCCGCACGCCAATGATTGGCAAAGTGCTGCGGGAATTCCTGCTTGTTGAAGATTTACTGCCCTATGTTGAGAGCGTTTTGCAGGTGTATAACCGTCTGGGACGACGCGACAACAAGTATAAAGCGCGGATCAAAATCACGGTTCATGAGAATGGCATCGAGACCATTCGTGAGCTGGTTGAGAAACGATTTGTAGCGCAACGCGCCGCGTTTGGTGGGAATGATCAAAAGCTGTTTGCGCAGATCAAAGAAGCCTTTGCGACTCCTGCGTATCTGACTGCGCCGTTGGATGGGTTTGTTGAATTACAGAACAAGGACGCGAGCTTTCGTTCCTTTGTGGATACCAACCTGTCTGAGCATAAGAACCCTGAATATTCGATCATGACGATCTCGATCAAAGCACATGGGCAAACGCCCGGTGATGCAACAGCGGATCAGTTGCGGGTTATGGCAGGGATTGCAGAGGATTTCGCGCATAATGAATTGCGGATTTCCCATGAGCAAAATGTGATCCTGCCCCATGTCCACAAATCAAATCTGCCAGAAATTTATGCACGATTGCGCGAGGCAGGTTTGGCGACAGCAAATATTGGGCTGATTTCAGATATCATCGCCTGCCCCGGTATGGATTATTGTGCGCTGGCGACGGCGCGGTCCATTCCTGTGGCACAGCAAATCGCGACGCGGTTTGATGAGTTGAAACTGGAGCACGATATTGGGGCGCTGAAGATCAAAATCTCGGGCTGTATCAATGCCTGTGGGCACCACCATGTGGGCCATATCGGGATTTTGGGTTTGGATCGTGCTGGTGTTGAGAATTACCAGATTACGCTTGGGGGTGATCACACCGAAACCGCTGCCATTGGTGAGCGCGCTGGCCCTGGGTTTGCCTACGACGAGATCGTGCCAGCGATTGAGCGGTTGATCTATACGTATCTGGATATTCGCAGTGATGAAAACGAGGTCTTCTTGGAAACCTATCGCCGTGTGGGATTGGAACCGTTTAAGGCAGCGCTATATCCTGAACAGCAGATCGCGGCGGAGTAACATGCCATTTGAATCCGCATATCTGAGCATTCCTGAGCGGGTAGAGCTGATGAACTTTCGGTATCGCAATCACGCGGCCATTCCTGTTCTAAGCGCCACGCTGGGTGATCCCTTCTTGGGCAAAATCGCGATGGTTTCGTCCTTTGGAGCGGAATCCGTTGTGTTGTTGCATCTGGTGTCGTTGATCAAACCGCAAACGCCTGTGATTGTGATTGATACGGAAATGTTGTTCCCAGAAACGCTGGAGTATCAGGCGGAGTTGGCGGAGGAATTACAGCTGCAAGATGTGCGGATTATCAAAGCCAAGCCAGAAGATATTACTGCGATTGATCCAGATGGCACGTTGCACCAAAGCGACCCTGATGCGTGTTGCGGCTTGCGTAAAACTGCGCCGTTGCACGATGCATTAGAGGGTTTTGATGCTTGGATCACGGGGCGGAAGCGGTTTCAGAATGGCCAGCGCACTGCGTTAGAGCTATTTGAAACGGATACGGATCACCGTTTTAAAATCAATCCGTTGGCGCATTGGCGCGCACAAGATTTGACGGCCTATATGGAAAACAATGCGCTGCCGCGCCATCCGCTGGTGGCAAAGGGATATCCGTCGATTGGATGTGCCCCGTGTACCAGCCCCGTAAAGAGCGGCGAAGATGCGCGATCTGGACGCTGGCGTGGGCAAAAAAAAGTAGAATGCGGAATACATTTCGGAGCCGATGGCGCCGTGGAAAGAAGAGTTTAAGTGATGACAAACGTAATTGTACAAGACAGCGGCTTTGTGACCGAAGATTGGTCTGGGCCCTTACTGGACTGGGATGTGGCGACACAAGGCGGTGCTGATCCTGAAACAGGCTACGGGCTGGATGTGCCAAACACCGTGACGGCGGAACAGTTGCAGCCGTACTTCAATTCGGTTTCAATGATCCGTGTGTCTTTTCCGTCGTCCCACGATGGGCGCGGATTTTCGATTGCGCGAACATTGCGGATGTTGGGCTTTGCAGGGCGTTTGCGTGCGCATGGGCATGTTTTGGCGGATCAATACGCAATGGCGCGCCGAGTTGGGTTCGATGAAGTGGAAATCGACGCTGCTTTGGCCGAACGCCAGCCCGAGGATCAGTGGCTGGCGCGCGCAAACTGGCAACAGCACAGCTATCTGAACCGATTGCAGCAATCCATTTAATTGTTAGCACGCTAACGATTGACCTTTTCCAAGGAATGAGACAAATGACGGATCAAACATTGACATTGAACGAGGCGAAACCCGTGCCTGTACTTCCTGACGCGCAAACCGTTACTTCTATTACGCACCACAACGACTGGCTGTTTTCGTTTCGCGTGACCCGCCCGCAATCCTTGCGGTTTCGTTCTGGTGAATTTGTAATGATCGGATTGATGGGTGACCCCCATCCTGAGACGGGCAAACAAAAACCGTTGTTGCGCGCCTATTCCATTGCCTCGCCCAGTTGGGACGAAGAATTGGAATTCTATTCCATCAAAGTGCAAGATGGCCCCCTGACCAGCAAATTACAGCACATTCAGGTTGGGGATGAGATCATCTTGCGCCCTAAACCAGTGGGAACGCTGGTTTTGGACGCGCTTTTGCCCGGCAATCGGATGTATTTTATCTGCACTGGCACAGGGATTGCACCGTTTGCATCGTTAATCCGTGATCCAGAGTTGTATGAAAAATATGACGAGGTGATTTTGGCACATACCTGTCGCTATGAGAGTGAGTTGAAATACGGTGCGGATTTGGTGGCATCCCTAGCCGATGATCCGCTGATTGGCGAGTTTGTCGGCGATAAATTGAAGTATTATGCGACCACGACCCGCGAAAACAGCCCGCGTATGGGGCGCGTGACCGATCTTTTGCGCAATGGGACAATCGCCAAGGAGTTTGATCTACCACCGATGAACAAAGACACAGACCGTTTGATGGTTTGTGGCTCAATGGCGTTGAATTTGGACGTGAAAGACATCTGCGAAACTGCGGGCATGACCGAAGGATCGAATTCTATGCCCGGTGAATTTGTCGTGGAAAAGGCATTTGTCGGCGAAGGGGTTACAGAAAACTTCGACTGATGTGACTTTTTTAGACTTGTGCGTTTTAAACTGATTGGCTTCTTTGGTGGAAATCAAAGGAGCGCTTTTATGTCTGCACTTAACACATCTCTCCTTCACCCAAAATTTGGCAAGATAGTTGAGGGTGTTGATTTGCGCGACGTGCGGGAGGATCATTTATTTCCTGAAATCCGCCAAGTGTTCGACGAACATTCCGCGCTGTTGTTCCCAGCACAAAGCATCACGGACGATGATCACACACGGCTGGCGCAGATGTTTGGGCCGTTGGAAAACCGCGAGGCAATGGCACAGGGACGTGCGGTAGAATTTAAGGTCTCACCTGTTTCCAACGAGGTTGACGGTGGAGTGAGCGATGCAGAGGCCCTGCACACACTGAATTTACGCGCAAATATGCTGTGGCACACCGACAGTACCTTTTTGCCGATCCCCGCACTCGTGAACCTGCTGACAGCGAAAGTGGTTCCCGAACAGGGCGGGCAGACCGAATTGGCATCGACGCGTGTGGGATGGGCTGAAATGCCCGATAATTTGAAAGAACCGTTGAAGGATGCGGTGATTTGGCACCGTTTATCCCACTCGCGCCAACAGGTTTCGGCTGAACTCGGTGCGATGCCTGAAATGCGACAATGGCCTGATCGGCCTTGGCGCGCGATTTGGCCCAATCCAGTGACTGGCGAAGATGCACTGTATATTGCAAGCCACGCGTTTGCTGTTGAAGGCATGGGTTTGGCGCAAGGTCAGACGTTGATTTCAGAGGCAATCGCCTTTTGTACGCGGGAAGAAAATGTCTATTCCCACGAATGGCAGGTCGGTGATGTTTTGATCTGGGATGAGCGAGCAATGTTACATCGAGGCCAGCCTTGGCTCTATGAACAGCCACGAACGTTGATGAGTATCTGTTGCTCTGCCACCAAAAGTGATGGGTTGAATTCAGTAAGAATCGTTTAAAACCAGCTTCTTCTGGCAAAAATTCGCCCAATATTTACGATATTTTTATCTCCCTCTCGAATTGTTACAAGGGCTGAACTACGTGTTATACACGGCGATGTGAGTGGTGTTTCACCACCGCTCGTTGCTATCAGTAACCCATCGCAAGACGCGATTTAGGTTTTAACCTCGGAGAGGAACTCAAATGTCAAACACAGTAAAAACGCTCGCAGTAGCTTCCGCAGTCGCCGCAGCTATGGTTTCCCAAGTAAATGTTGCGTCCGCGCAAGCCAAAGAGAAATGCTACGGCGTTGCTCTGGCTGGTCAAAATGGGTGTGCAGCTGGCCCAGGTACATCATGCGCAGGTACATCCACAGTAGATTACCAAGGCAATGCCTGGTCTTTGGTTGCATCTGGCACATGCGTAGACATCGCGCTGCCTGCTTTGGCTGACGGTACTGCACGCGTCGGATCCAAAGAAGCTTTGGATCGTGACATCCCGTCCTAAGATGACACCCCGGGGCATGGCGGCATTGATCGCCTGCCCTACTCCCACTTAACGATCTGACATCAGGTGATTTCACAATGCTGGACGCACGCGCAGATAAGCCAAGCTTTGTTCCCAATAGGGCTGGCGTTGGCTATAAGGCGCAGCATTTAGACGGTATTCTGAAATCCCCCAACACAGTCGGTTGGTTGGAAATTCACGCAGAAAATTACATGGGTGATGGCGGACGGCCAATTGCCCAGCTGCGTCATCTGCGCGAACACTTCCCTATTTCATGTCATGGCGTTGGCCTTTCGATTGGCGCTGAGGGGCCGCTTGATCCTGACCATTTGGCACGCCTAAAACATCTGGTCGAATGGTTGGAACCTGGTTTGTTTTCCGAACATCTGGCCTGGTCCACGCATGAAACTCATTTTTTGAACGATCTGCTGCCGGTTCCCTACACGCAGGCAACCGTTGATCGCGTAATCGAACATATTGATCTGGTGCAAACCACCGTTGGGCGGCAGATGCTACTGGAAAATCCTTCGACCTATGTGACCTTTGAAGAAAGCGACCGCTCCGAGATTGAATTTCTGAGAGAAGTCGCCAAACGATCTGGCTGTGGATTGCTGTTGGATGTCAACAACGTGTTTGTATCCGCGACCAACCAAAATTACTCTCCAGAAGGCTATATCGACGCCTTCCCTACTGAATTCGTTGGGGAAATCCACCTTGGCGGCCATGAAGAAGACGCTGATGATCACGGGGCAACCTTGCTGATTGACAGTCATTCACGCAAAGTCGTCGACCCTGTTTGGGCGCTGTATGAATACACACTAACAAAATCTGGCTCTCGCCCAACCCTCATCGAATGGGACAATGATATCCCAGAATGGGATATTCTCGCAGCTGAAATGACCCGCGCCGATGGTATCTTATCCGCGCAACCTGCGACCCCTGCATGAGTGTCAGCCAAGCTAAATTTACGCAGGCTCTGCTAAATCCAGAGGCTGCAATCCCTGCTGGATTGATTGATCCTCAAGGTCGCCCTGCGGGCAAACGGTTTAACGTCTATCGAAACAACGTGATCGTCAGCTTGATGGACGCGATGGAAACCGCCTTTCCTGTGATTCAAAAACTGATCGGCGCAGAGAATTTCCGCAACTTGTCTGGCCTTTATGTGCGCCAACACCCACCAAAAAACCCGATGTTGATGTTTTATGGCGCGGCATTTCCAGCATTTTTGAACGGTTTCGAGCAATTGGCGCATGTTCCGTATCTGGCGGATGTGGCGCGGTTGGAATTGGCGCGGCGAGCGTCTTATCATGCTCGAGACTCGACGGCCGTGGCTGGGGACGCGCTTGGCGCAATAGCGCCTGATGCATTAATGGAAACGGTGATCGAGCTGTCGCCTGCGGTGCGGATTGTGCAAAGCCCCTACCCGATTGCCGCAATTTGGCATTTCAACATGACGGATGGTGCCCCTGCACCCGAAGGCGCAGCAGAAACCGTATTGATCACCCGCCCTGCACTGGATTTGAACATGCAAGTGATTGGGGCTGATCAAGCAGTATTCTTATCTGCTTTGCAAAACGGGGAAACACTCGGCGCGGCCTATGAAGCCAGCACACAAACGGATGACACGTTCGATCTGTCCGCTGCAATTGTTCTGATGCTGCAATCAGAACTCATAACAAAACTAAAATCGTGAGGGACACGAAATGACTGCAATCACAAACTTATACAATTCGATCATGGGGCTGGTGCTAAAGGCGCTTGGGGATTGGTTTTTGCCAACATTTGCAAGGTTTTCCTTTGCCGCGGTGTTGTTGATGTATTTCTGGAATTCCGCAAAAACAAAGTTGGGTGATGGGATATTTGGGTTTCTGAGCCCTTCCGACAACGCCTATATCCAGATGTTCCCAAAGACCGTTGAAGCCTTGGGATATGACACAAGCCAATTGGGTGCGTTTCATTGGTTGGTTGCCGTTGGCGGTACAGTTGCAGAGTTTATTTTGCCTGCGCTGATCATCATCGGCCTGTTCACCCGCCTTGCCGCCATTGGCATGGTTGGGTTTATTTTTGTACAAAGTATTGTGGATGTTTATGGCCACGGAGTTGCCGGCAAAGACATCGGTGCATGGTTCGATGGCCCTTCAAATGCGCTTATTCTTGATCAACGCCTTATGTGGGTTGTGCTGTTTGCGATTTTGATCGTCAAAGGGGCTGGGCCGCTGTCGGTGGATCGGATGTTGATCAAGCCTATTGAGGACTAAAGCAGCTGGGATTGGACGTCTTTCGTCCATCCCAACGTCAAAGACCCTTTATGATCTATCACCGGGCGTTTCATCAATGCTGGGTGGTCGATCAGTAGTTTTAGGGGCTCTTGCGCGCGTTCTGCGTCATCCAATCCGCGCCAAGTTGTGGAGCGGGTGTTGAGAAGCGCCTCGCCGAATTTAGCGTGAAATACCTTTAGGTTTTCGGGGGTTACACCATCTGCGCGAACGTCGATAAAGGTCACATCGTGGCCCACAGCGGCCAATGATTTCAATGCCTTACGGCAGGTGTCACAGTTTTTCAAACCAAACAACTTCATCACGCTTCCCCTTATTTTGAAGATATTTATCTTCATTTTCAGGCAATTCGCAAGACATTAACGCGCGGGAAATGCGCCACTAATAGAAAGGCCCAGTTGTTTAAAACAGGGCCAATTTCTTAGGCTTTAGGATCCGAATTTGACGCTAAATGGGGCGCTTCCGTCCAATTGCTGCCAGTTGCGAGGATGCAGGTTAAGCCGTTGGGATAGGTCAATAAAACCGAGAATGTTCCGGTTTTATTGGAGGCCCAAAACTCGACCACTTGGGTTGCGCTGGACAGGCCGACGCCGCGGCTTACTTCTTGATATCGTTCCGTTAATTGCGTGATAAGTTGGTCACGCGGGCCACAGGTTTGCGCGGTTGCGGCAGGTGGTGCCAATGCGGCCATGCCAAAGACAAGTGCTGTTGAGGTGAGACGTTTAAACATGATGTAACTCCTTGTTTTCATTTCTGAAAGGAGCTGAGGCAGAGGACCTGCCAGACCCCTTTCGGGATGGCTATACCTTTGATGTGGGGTCTTGGGCCGCAGCTGACAAGAGGGCTCACAAGCAAGTGTTAACTGTGTGTAGCACCACGGCGCGGGCGGGTAAGATTTGGGCCAAACCACCGCTTTCGCAGGGGTGCAAAACGTATGGCACCTGTATGCAAAAGGTATGCAAATCGTATGCAAACCGTATGGCAACGCGCCATACAAGTGCCATACACGGGGCCGTGAAAATCGCATTAACCCTTTGCGCAACATCACGCCGATTATATCACGTTTGTGCGATTACCCTTTCCAAGTCGGAAAAATTACTCCATATGGGCGGGGTGAAGCCGTCTTTCACACGTTTCCGTTCTTCTTCTTTGTTGCAGACGCCGGACCCGATCAGAGACCCGACTGCACCAAGCCACCGCATACTGTGGGTGGTACTATACTTAGGAGAATTACGATGGCTAATGGCACCGTAAAATGGTTTAACGCAACTAAAGGTTTTGGCTTTATCGAGCCTGAAGCCGGTGGACAAGACGTATTTGTACACATTTCCGCTGTTGAGCGCGCTGGCTTGTCCGGCTTGAACGACAACGACAAAGTGACATACGAAATCGAACAAGGCCGCGACGGAAAATCTTCCGCTGGTCAACTGGCGATGCGCGATTAATTTCGCCTCTTGGGCGGGGTTCACCCCGTCTGCTTAAATTTGAAACGCTCGCGAAGGTAACTTCGCGGGCGTTTTACGTTTGGGGGTGGTTGCGCAGGAAAGTGGCGAGGTCTTCGTCGTGCATGTGTCCTTGAGCAAGGCGGATGATGGCGTCACCGATTTCTGTGGTGTTCCATTTGATATGGACACCATTCAGCCGCAAGACAGCATTCATTGATCGAAATGCCGTACGTTTGTTGCCGTCGTTAAAGCAGTGACCGCATGCGATGGCGGTCGCGTAGGCGGCGGCAAGATCATATTCGTCTTCGATCATTCCGTAAGCAAGGCGGTTGTCTACACGCGCAAGCGTGGACTCCAAAGATTTATCCTGCGCCCTGCCCTGCAATTCACCGGGGTTTAAGGCGCTGTCATGCAGCAGCTCCACTATTCGTGGGGACAGAAGGCGAAAGCTCATTTGTCTTTGAGATAATCAAGGACTGGCTGAACCTCTTCTTGCGTCTCTGCGATGTGTGCGAGGATTTCTTCCTCGGTCGCGTAAGTATGCTCTTCTTTGTTCACAGCGGACTCTGGAACGAGGTAGCCGACAACAGCGGAGTTCTTAAGGATCGCCACGGGTTCGCCGTTGGCACGCTCCAACACTTTGTGCGGTTCACGCATTTCGGTCATGGTTGCGATGTGTTTTGTGAGAAGACGTGTCATGGGATGTATCCTATAATGTATTTTTTATAATATACTGGAATATACATTTTGTCAATTTTTGGGGAGTTCGTCGCAGCTCAGCTTAAAAGCTATATTTTGCCCTCCACGAAAACAACTGCCTCTCCAATACTCTCACCATCAAACGTATTGTCATTTTTCCACGACCCTACTCGGCGTTTCTGAATTCTGGAATTTTCGTCAATTAGAACTCTGTATTCTAACCCTTTAATTCGTGTAACAGCCCATTCTTCAACCACTTGCCAATCTTGAACCTTACTTTTGACGTTATGTAAGGCAATTTGAAAGTCGGATGCAGATGCATGCCGTTTATTCGGGTCAACTCTTACTGCTTTTCGAATTAACGCTACTACTTTGTTATCTACCCATTTAGGCAACGTCGAAAAGTCTAACAATTTTCCACCGCAGATTTTCTTTTCGATACACTCTCCAGCAAAAATCTGATTTTCGGGAAAGTGTAGGTTCAAGTAACGCTTTGTTTGTATGGAGTTCAGCCACTCTATTTCATCATAAGGCAGGTGGCCACCTAGTAACTGAAACAACAAAATCCCTAGCTGGTAAATATCACCAGTTTGATGGAAGTGATTGTACAAAATATCTTCTGGAGGTCTGTAGAGCAGAGAGTGTTTAGTCAAAGAGATCGTATATCCGCCTGCGCCTTGAACAATAACCGATCCAAAATCTCCGATTGCAGGCTCATCTTTTTCCGTCAAAAAAATATTCTGTGGCTTTAAGTCACGGTGAATAAATCCTTCACTATGTAAGTAGGCAATTGCCGATGTAACTTTTGCAACAAGATCGATTGCTTCCTTTACACCTAAAGTACCTAAACACATCAGATCATCTAAATCTCCAGCGGCACAATATGGCGCGACGAAAAATGCAAAATCGTCGTCAACTTCTTCAGCATCGTTTACTCGCAGAATGTTTGGGTGTTTCAGCGTTGCGAGTTTCTGGGGCTCAGGACTGACGCCCGCGGTAGTGTGATAGAACTTAACAGCAACTTCATCATTTAAAATTTGATGCTTTCCAAACAAAACGAACCCTGAAACTGCTTTTTTATCAATTTTGGTGAACTCGATTTTCTTAGAAAGCATTTCAACGGATTCTCGAAAAACCTCTGCTACTTCTTCAATCTTAAAACTGATCATCCGTTCTCATTTTTTTGAATGAATGCCGCCGCCGCCAAGAATGCATCATTTTGATATCTGGCTAAAGAATCTGGTATAGCACCGAAGTTTGTTTTGGAAACTTTCGTCAGTGCTTGCGCCGAGACAAAACAGACGTCGGCTTTTTTCTGCATTTGGAACAATCCTTCAATTTTGAAGGTTATTCCCCCTGAAGCCATCGCTCCCGTCTTCTGCCTTTGCTTAATAACAAACTTGTCAATCTTGTGTTGAGTCGCAAAGCTCTCGATTGACGAAGCTAGGCTTCGCACGTTGGCGCTATCCGCATCATCCTTAAGCTCAAGTTTTTTTTCACCCAGCTTTTGATACGAAAGCTCCCCATCACTAAAATCGACAATAGCCAAACACGCTGTGGCCGCTTTAATACCAACTCCACACACTCTCATTTCACCCAATAACCTCCATAAACTCGCGCCACTCACGGGCACTCATACCGACGTCCTCGGCAGTCACTTCTTCACCTTTCAGCATCTTGCGGAGGGCGTCAACTGCGGGTTGTGAAAGCTGTGCTCCACCTAACCTGTAGTCCTCGAAGGCTTTGTACGCATAGGGGACCCAGTCGGCGACGAGTTTGCAGATTTCGTCTGCGTAGACTCGGATTTCGTATTGGGCGTGGGCGTCGGCGCGGAGGCGCAGGAAGTGGAAGAGGTTGTGCAAATCAACCTTCCAGTACCACTGGGTGTAGATGTTGGCGGGCAGGTTCATGCGGGCGAGTTCTCGGGCCAGCGCAATGCCGCCATTTGCGTCGTCCTCGATCATAGTTTCGTAGTTGTCATAGGCCCGTGCGCTGTCGGCCTTGAGGATTTCTAGGACGCGGTGGCTGTCGGCCTCGGACAGGGCGTCGCCGCGACCTTGGTTGTTGATGACGGATTGTTTGTTCAAATGCTCGGTCGCGGGGATGTAGAATTCGCGATCTAGGATGGAGTAGCGGGCGGAGTATTCGTTCACGTTGGCGGTGCGGTGGCGGATCCATTGGCGGGCGACGAATACGGGCAGTTTGACGTGGAGTTTGATCTCGCACATCTCGAACGGGGTGGAGTGCCAGTGGCGCATGAGGTAGCGGATCAGGCCTTCGTCGTTTTGCACGGCTTTGGTGCCTTTGCCATAGGACACGCGGGCGGCTTGGGTGATTGCGGCGTCGTCGCCCATGTAATCAATGACGCGGACAAACCCGTGATCGAGGACTTGGTGCGCGGTATAGAGGTGTTGTTCCATGCCAGGGGCAACCACGCGGCGGGTGGATGCGGATTGGGCACGCTGATCATCAATGTCGGCTTGCTGTTCTGGGGTAATGGGCATGTTGGAATTCCTCTGGGTGACTCGCTGGCAACTATATCTAGAAGTGTGGTTTCGGGGAACAGCTATATGCGGGGGAATGGTGGGAAAATTGGCGGCGGGCGTTTTGGCGGTGTCGCGATGACAAAGGGTTGAAGCGCGGTGCGGTTGTGATGGGGGGCATCTGCGCGTAGGCTGGTGGTTAATTGGCGAATGGG
>Ga0206130_10004367_pt1 | contig 17566 bp, 19 predicted proteins | sample Helgoland_Spring_9_FD_148637 | JGI IMG/M metagenome (GOLD analysis project Ga0206130, IMG submission 148637) | Pelagic subsurface seawater microbial communities from Kabeltonne, Helgoland, North Sea - Helgoland_Spring_Bloom_20160512_1 | ecosystem: Environmental > Aquatic > Marine > Epipelagic ... | reverse complement strand
CAGCTAAAGGCGAAAACAAATCTGTGGTTGTATAGTTTAATTTTTTTATTTTTTTAAATTGATTATAGAAAGCTTGTTCGGGAGCAAAATGAAGAACTTTTTTTTTAGTTGCCGAAAAAAAATCGGTTTCGTTTTTAAGATAAATCCAAAATAAACGATGTCTCTCCAGTGAAAAAGTACCAGGAGCTAACACGTTTTTTCTTATTTTTTGATAACCGTAAGGTAAAAATTTACGGTACGATTTGCCATCAATAGGGTCCGTATATTTGGTGCCTTTTAGAAATAAAGCGATAATTGGTCGCAACCAATTACTTAATTTGATAAGTTGAGGTCTTGGGATTGTATTTAATATTTTAGAGATGATGATCACTTAATTATCAAATCTAAATTCATTCTCTTCGTTACTTTTAATACCCAATGCTTCATAGATATAGTCAAAAGTTGATAAAAGCTTTGGTTTTCCATTTACGATAGCCACATCGTGCTCAAAGTGAGCGCTTGGCTTTCTATCTTTAGTTAAAATAGTCCAGCCATCGGATAATTGTTCTATACGTTTTGTTCCAAGGTTAATCATAGGTTCAATAGCTACAGTCATACCTTCAATAAATTTCTTTCCTTTACCTCGTCTTCCGTAATTTGGCATTTCTGGATCTTCGTGCATCGTTTTACCAATACCGTGACCTACTAATTCTCGAACTATGCCATAACCTTCTGCTTCACAGTATTGTTGAATGGCATAGCCAACGTCACCAGTTCGTTTACCGACTTTTAGTTCTCTTATTCCAACATATAAAGATTCTTTGGTGATTCGGAGTAATTTTTCGACTTCAGAGGTGATTTCACCTACTGCAAAGGTATATGCATGATCTCCATAAAATTCATTTTTTATAGCACCACAGTCTATTGAAATAATATCTCCATCTTTTAGGGGAGTGTCATTAGGGATTCCATGAACTACTTGGGCATTTGGACTCATACATAAAGTGTTGGGAAAATCATAGAGACCCAGAAACCCAGGAATGGCTCCCTGCTCTCTTATGAAGTCCTCTGCAAGTTTATCTAAATAAAGTGTTGTAACTCCAGGCTTAACCTCACTAGCTAACATTCCTAGTGTCCTAGAAACAACCAAAGCAGCTTCACGCATTAATTCTATTTCTTCTAAAGTCTTTGCTATGATCATAATTATATTGCCTTAGAGATGATTATTCTTCGTAAGAATGTTTATACCCCGACTCGTTTAAAATAGCTAAAATATCTTTTTCTAATGTTTTTTGTGCTAATTCGACATATCGGCCTATCTCTTTTTCGTTTTTATAAAAAATTATAGTAGGTACATACTCTATATTAAACCCTTCTTCCAGCTTATCTGGAGTATCTTTCTCTTGAGAAACAGCGATGACTTCTAATTTTGTGATATCGTAATCCGTTTGATTTAAAATTTTATAAAAAGCAGGAACCTCTCTTTGACTGTCGCTACACCAGGTTCCCATAAACACTTTTATTCTTACTTCTTTAATTTCTTTATTGATTTCTTTTATGGTCAACGTATCGAGTTGATGAGCTTTATAATTTTCTTGATACCATTCTATAAAATTATCTCCATTTAAACCTTCTTTATTTATATTTCCAAGTAACATCATAGTGTCGTCAATAGTATCAAGAATAATTTTATTTATTTCTTGTTTAGCTATAGTATCCATTGTTATATCTTTTTCTTTTTTTGAAACTTGTTGACATGCGATTAGAATTACAAAGACTAAAAGTGTTAGTATTTTTTTTTTCATAATTATTTAATTAGTGATTTTTGAGACATTGCTGTAGGTTTTTTTATTCCCATTAATTCAAGTATCGTTGGAGCAATATCTCCTAGGACACCATTTTTTATTGGAATATAATTTTTATCAATCAGTATGACAGGAACTGGATTTGTAGTGTGCGCTGTGTTTGGAGATCCATCATGATTAATCATCACCTCGCAATTACCATGATCCGCCAAAAGTAGGGTTGTATAACCATTTTCTAATGCAGTTTCAATGACTTTTTTTGTACAATCATCTATAGTCTCACAAGCTTTTACTGCTGCCTCCATGACTCCTGTATGCCCAACCATATCTGTGTTTGCAAAATTTAAACAGATGAAGTCCGCCGACTTATTTTCTATTTCTGGTAAAATTTTATCCCTAACATTTAATGCACTCATTTCCGGTTTCAAATCGTAGGTTGCTACTTTTGGTGAAGGGCATAAAATTCGACGTTCCCCTTTAAATTCTTTTTCCCGCCCTCCTGAGAAGAAGAATGTAACATGGGGATATTTTTCAGTTTCCGCAATTCGTATCTGTTTTTTATTATTTTTTTCTAATATTTCGCCAAGTGTTTCTTTTAAATCTTCTTTGTTGTATATCACTTTTATATTTTGAAATGTCTGGTCATAATTAGTTAAAGTAACATAATATAGAGAAAGTGGATTCATTTTGAATTCTGGGAAAGGATTTTGAGAAAGTGCTTGGGTAAGTTGTCTTCCTCTATCCGTTCTAAAATTAAAGAAAATTACCACATCATCTTTTTCTATCGTGGCAATGGGTTTGTTATTTTCAGTATTCACAATAGGCTCTATAAATTCATCTGTGAGCCCCTTAGTATAGCTGTTTTCAATGCTTTTTATTAAATCGGTTGTTTTTTCTCCAATACCATTAACTAGTAAATCGTATGATTTTTTTACTCTTTCCCAACGCTTATCACGATCCATTGCATAATACCTTCCTATCACAGACGCAATTTTTCCGGTAGTTTTGTCTAAATGTTTTTCTAATTCTTTTATAAAGCTAAGTCCAGATTTAGGATCTACATCGCGTCCATCGGTAAATGCGTGCACATACAGATGCTTTAATCCTTCGTTATGCGCAGCACTGATTAACCCCTTTAAATGGTTGATATGTGAATGTACTCCTCCGTCAGAAAGCAATCCTAAAAAATGAATATTTTTCTGGTATTTTTTTGCATAATCAAAAGCCTGCGTTAAGACGGGTTCTTTTTTTAACGTGTCTTGCTCGATGGCCAAATTAACCTTGGCTAAATCTTGATACACAATTCGTCCCGCTCCTAAATTCATATGTCCAACTTCACTGTTGCCCATCTGTCCTTCAGGCAATCCAACATTTAATCCATCTGTTCTAACTTCTGCGTTTGGATAATTTTTATACAATGAATCTATAAATGGAGTATTTGCTTGTGCAATTGCAGAAACTTTTGAGTCTTGGGTAATACCCCAGCCATCCAGAATTAATAAGAGTACTTTTTTATTCATATCGTTGTTTGATATTGCAAAGATAAAAAACAATAAATGGGAGGTGTCATTTATAAATTAGAATTTTATTTTTTCAATCCAAAACTCAATAATTAAAGTAGTTTTGGATTAATATCCAATATGTTTTCTAGGTAGTATTTTTGGATAAAGTCTTCCGAAAAAAAAGAAGCTCCTTTTACGTCTTCTATAGTTAATATATCTTTTATGTTTAATTTTTTAAAACTTTGAAGCATGGGTATGGAAACGGGTGCAAAACTGTAATGCCAGGGCTCATGCTTAAATCCTTTTCGAGAATCATCCTGAGTATACACTTCGATAAACCCATAAGATTCTGCATAAATATCCATCCATTCTTTAAATTTACAATACGGTCCGTTGCCATAAAAATGCTCTTCTTCCAAAACACTTTCTGGTTTTGGGAAATTAGCATCAATTAAATCTAGGTCGGTTCCCCAATGATGTCTTGAAGTACCGGGTATGGTTGAATATTCAATTATTTTATCAATTGCTTTTTTTGGGGTCATTCCTTCATTGGTAAATCTTATATATTTATTTTCAAAGAGCTGTTTTTGTTTTTCAAAACTTCTGTAAGACGAAACGACTTCAATTTTAATCCCATCTCCCTCGGCATGTGCTTTCATTTTTTCAAATGCAAACTTTGCATCTTTGTGCATTTTTGAATTACCAATGATCTCCTGATTTCCTTTTCCAATTAATTGATCTCGTGTAAAAAACTCTTGTGAATACATGAACGAATTTAAAACCATTAGTAAACCGTATCCAAAAAGTAAAAAATGTTTTATTGCGGAATTCTGATTCATAAAATAAAAATAATTATAATTTAATAATAGTGTCAGGAACTACTTCATAAGGATCTTTAAGATATTCGAAAATTCTTGCTGAATATTCTCCTTTTAAAATTATTTGGTCATTTTTTACTTGAAGCCAACTTCCCTCTCTAATTCCTATTACAGGGACTGATTGTTGCATAATAAATTCTTTAATTCTAGTCTCTCTAGTTTCACCCATATGTTTACTGGTTGAATTTGGATCCAAATAGTGAGGATTAATATTAAAAGGGAGTACTCCTAAAGTTTTAAAAGAAGGAGGATATACGATTGGCATATCATTAGTGGTGTTCATAGTTAAACCACAAATATTACTTCCTGCACTGGTTCCTAGATAGGGAAGACCTTTGAGTATTTTTTCTCTTAAAGTTTTCATAAGCCTAAAGGTGTAAAGTTGTTTAACTAAAACAAAAGTATTTCCTCCTCCTACAAATACCCCTTTTGCACTTTTAACAGCAGCCTCTGGATTTTTAAAGCTATGTAAACCGATAATTTTTTTTCCGATTTTAGAAAATGCTTCAGCGGCAATGGCGGTATATTGATCATGAGAAATGCCTCCTGGTCTTGCATAGGGTATAAATACAATCTCATTTGTATCTTTAAAATGAATCGATATTTCTTCCATTAAATAAGATAAATAGGTGCCGCCGTATAAAGTGGAGGTACTTGCAACTAGTAAATTTTTCATTGTTATTTTTAGTTAATCATCCATGTTACAATTCGTGAAATTTGGAATTGGCAAAGTCCATTGTGGGGTATTATCATCAAAATTTTCACATAAAAATACATTTTCTACACTCCACGTACTTAAATCCTGATTAAATGAACTAGCGTTATTAAACATGCTGAACATTTCATTGACAAAACTAACATCCCAATTACTAATTTCTTGATTAAATGATATAGCATTATAAAACATATAATTCATGTTGTCTACAGAACTTACATCCCAATTTCCTAAAGCTTGATTGAAACTTGAGGCATAGGAGAACAGACCTCTCATTGTAATACCTTTCGATACATTCCAATTTTCTATATTTTGATTGAAATTTGTTGCACGGGTAAACATATTGTTAAATATTAAAACATTGCTTACATCCCAGTGACCAATATTTTGATTGAAAGAAGATGCGTTCCAAAACATTGCATACATGGAAGTTACATTGCTAACATCCCAGTTACCAATATTTTGGTTAAAAGAAGTTTTGTTGTAAAATAAATTACTCATGATGTTAATTTTTGTGGTCGCTATTTTGGTCACATCACTTCCATTTTGCAACATGCTAGCTAACAATTCTCTATCTACTACTGTATATAAAACATCATAAATGTAGCCCGTATCACCTACCTCGGACCATTCTTTTGCTTTTATGGTGATTTCATTACTATCCAGATAAACAGGGTTGTTCATATCTTCTAAAACGTTTACTTGTCTCGAAGCAGTAGTGCTATTATTTGCAGCATCTGAAACACGATACGTAATCGTATACGAATCTATCAAATTGGTGTTTACAGAACCGGTTGTTATGATTGAATCGGTTAAATCTCCGTCAATATCGTCAATTGCAGTGGCTCCAGCATCCACATATAGGGTGTTTTGATATATATTGATACTGGTATCCCCAATAACTGATATACTTGGAGGTGTGATGTCGTTTTCTATAAAAATTTGATCATCATCAATACAAGCATAAAACAAGAGAATAGAAAAAAATAATTTTAGTTTCATATATTTAGATTAGAACATGATTTTTTTGAAAAATTTAGATATATATATATATATTGTGAACCAACTTTACTAATTTAATTTTAATATATTAGCTAATATAACAAACAACAACAAAACAAATGAAAACACACAAATCAAAAACAATTTATTTATTATTATTCGCTTTAATGATTTCTTTTTCATCAATAGCAGGTGATATTTTGACATTAAACAACTCAATGGTTTTTGAAGGGAAAATTTCAAAAATAAAAGATTGTATGGTCATTTTTAAAACCGATGGTAAAAAACATATCATCCCTACATCTGAAATATTTTCTCTTCAATTTGAAGATACAAGTAGTAAAATATACAGAAACTACAACAAAATATCGGAGAATACTTTAGAAAGTAAATGCTTGAAAGGTAGATTAGATGCAGAAAATTATCATGGTAAAAAAGGAGGTCATGTAGCTTTAGGGTTTCTTTTTGGGCCATTTGCTATGATTGGAACTGCTCTGGCAAATCCAACTCCTTACAAAGGAAGTAAAACACTAATGGCATCTAAAAATAAAGAAGATTTTGATGATCCAGAATACCTAAGTTGTTACAAGAAAAAAGCAAAGGGTCAACTTCTTGGAATGGAAGGTATTGGCTGGGGTGCATGGTTATTACTAGTTTTACTCTTGTAGTAAGAAATAGTTTTATAAAAATATATTTCCCCTTTAAATTATAAAGGGGTTTTTTTTAAAAAATATTTTTCAATTTTGGAAACTAAATAATAAGTAAATGCAGCAAATTATTATATTGCAAGTTTTATGAAGAGCAATTTAAAAATAATTATCTTTTGCCTACTAATCTTCCCATTTTTCGCAGGGTTTGTTGCACATAAATTTTATGTGAGTACGACAAAAGTTGAGTATGTTAAAGAAAGAAAATCGATACAGATTATTTCAAAAATATTTGTTGAAGATTTAGAACAAGTATTACAGGAGCGCTATAGCTCAAGAGTTCAACTAGATCCAAAAAAAGAAACCGATTTAGATCAAAGTTATTTATTAAACTATATTTCACAAAAGCTAAAATTTAAGATTAACGAAAAGGAAGCCCAACTGATTTATATTGGAAAAGAATATGATATAGATATTTTAAATATATATTTTGAAATCGAAGATGTTGATTCGCTGGAATCAATAAGAATCGAAAATAAAATACTAATCGATTTATTTCCAGAACAACAAAATATAATTCACTTTTCAAATGAAAAAAACAAGAGGAATTTAATTTTAGATAAAAATCATCCTACCGGACTGTTAAACTTTAATTAAAGAAACCATATTATCCCTAAGAAAAACTAATTTTAAAAAAAATAAATTTAACTGACTTTAAACAATGAAACTATTTAAATTATTGACTTTGGTTGTACTATTTCTTGTTACAGGATTAGGCCACTCCCAAGAAAAAGAAGAAGAACGTGTTCCAGGACACTATAATAACAATCCTTTCAAACAACTATATGAGGAGTTTTCGACTCCAAATCAATACCGTTCTGCAAGTGGTGCCCCAGGTCCTGCTTATTACCAACAGCAAGCAGATTACGTGATGGATATTGAATTAGACGATAAGAATAAAAAGTTAATGGGGTACGAAACCATAACTTACACTAACAATTCTCCGGATGTTTTAGATTACTTATGGGTCCAGCTGGATCAAAACATGAGAGCAAGAGATTCTAAAACCCCCCTGATTCAATCAAGTGGGGCAGCGCCTGCAGATATGGCTGGAAACTTTGTAAATCAATATATGGGGGAAGGATTTGACGGTGGTTTCAATATCCAAGAAGTGAAAGATGCTAACGGAAGCAATTTAGTGTACACTATTAACCGTACGATGATGCGTATTGAGTTGCCTGAAAGTATGGAAACGGGGACCAATTTAAATTTTCAATCCGTTGGTGGTATAATATAAATGACCATGTGAATGGAAGAGGTCGTAGTGGCTATGAGGAGTTTGAAGACGGAAATCGTGCCTATGTAATTGCACAGTTTTTTCCTCGTATGGCGGTTTACAATGATGTTGAGGGTTGGCAAAACAGTCAATTTTGGGGAAGAGATGAGTTCGCTTTAGTTTTTGGAGATTATGAAGTGAATATCACGGTACCCTCCGATCATATTTTAGATGGAACAGGAGAACTTCAAAATAGGAAAGAAGTTTTTTCCAAAGAAATGATCAAACGTTATGCACAAGCAAAAAAATCATATGAAGAGCCTGTTGTTATTGTTTCTCAAGAAGAAGCCGAACTCGCTTCCAAAGGATTTTCGACCGATAAAAAAACATGGAAATTTAAAGCTAAAAATGTCCGTGATTATGCTTTTGCCAGTTCCAGAAGATTTATTTGGGATATGATGGCAGTGAAATTAGGGGATAGAGATGTGATGGCTGTATCTATGTATCCAAAAGAAGGAAATCCACTTTGGGAAGATTGGTCTACCAAAGTAGTTGCTAGTACTTTAATTTCGTACTCAAGAATGACCTTTGATTATCCTTATCCAAAAGCAATCTCTGTACATGCAAAAAATCAAGGAATGGAATACCCAATGATTTGTTGGAATTACGGACGACCAGATGAGGATGGAACTTATAACGATCGAACTAAATATGGAATGTTTGGAGTTGTTATTCATGAAATAGGACATAATTATTTTCCAATGATTATCAATAGTGATGAACGTCAATGGACTTGGATGGACGAGGGTATTAATACTTTTGTTCAATACATAGCAGAACAAGATTTCGGAGAGAAGTACCCCGAAGCAATAGCACCAAATAAAAAATATCCTTCTAGAAGAGGACCTGCAAAAAATATTGTAGGTTATATGTCTGGAGATCAAAGTCGAATTGCTCCAATCATGACAAAAGGCTTAAACACCTATAATTTTGGTGCCAATGGATATTCTAAACCTGGTACTGGATTAAACATCCTAAGAGAAACTATTATGGGACGAGAATTATTTGATTATTCGTTTAAAACTTATGCCAATAGGTGGATATTTAAACATCCGTCTCCAGAAGATTTTTTCAGAACTATGGAAGATGCATCTGCTATGGATTTAGATTGGTTTTGGAGAGGTTGGTTTTATACGACCAACGTGGTAGATATTGGAGTTCAAGATGTTAAAAAATATTATGTGACTTCAAAAATGAACCAACAGGTAAAACAAATGATGAATGCAAGGGGAATGAAAGAAAGTGATTTACCTCCTCTGGTTTATCTTGTTGAGGAAAATAGTGAAGATTTTGATGAAAGTATGCGCAATTCTACACTAGATGATGTGACTACACTTCAAGAATATATTATGGATAATTTAAGTCCAGAAGAACGAATGAACCTCAAAAAACCTACTTTTTTCTATGAAGTTACTTTCGAGAAATTAGGAGGGCTTCCTATGCCTATTATAGCTGAATATACTTACAGCGATGGTTCTTCAGAAAGAATTACCTATCCTGTTCAAATTTGGAAAACCAGTGATAAATCGGTTGGAAAGGTAATTGCTTCAGATAAGGAAATTACTAAAATAGTAATTGATCCAGATGAAGAAACCGCCGATATAGACACCAGTAATAATACATGGCCAAAACGAAAAAAATTAGGCCAGTTTGATTCATTCAAAAAAAATAGCATTAAAAATTAAGCGTACTTAATTTTTATCGAGCCGCTATACGTTCTTATAGCGGTTTTTTTTGTTTTTTTAAATATGCTGTTCAGCCATATTTTTTTTTCAATTACTAGGGATATAGCTGAGCAACAAAATTGTTATATTTGCAGTATGATTTTATTCCCTTTATTTATAAGTGCTGCTGAGATATTTTTTATCGTATTTATCGTCATTATGATTTTTGGTGCCGATAAAGTTCCTGAAATTGCACGAGGATTAGGAAAAGGAATGCGTCAAATTAAAGATGCAACCAACGATATAAAAAGTGAAATTAACAAAACAGCAAAAAAAGAAGGAGTAGATTTGAGCTCTCCAGAAAAATTGACAAATGATTTTAGTCGTAATTTCACTGAAAAAGTATCTTCTGAGCTAAAAGATGTTAAAGATACCGTCGACGATGTTACGGGCCCAATTAAAAGGAAATTCTAGTTATTTAACTCTTGTAAGCGTTAGACCATCGCGAATAGGCAACAAAACCGTTTCTAGTTGAGAATGCTCATTTATCATTTTATTATATTCTAAAAGAGCCTTAGTATCTTGATCGCCTTTTTGTAGTGGTTCAATTACTTTTCCGGTCCACAATACATTGTCACTTAATATAATAGAACCGCTTTTAAGCTTTGGTAGGATAATTTCTAAATAATTAGGATAATTTTTTTTATCAGCATCAATAAAAACTAAATCAAATGTTATATCTAAGGAAGGAATTACATTTAAAGCATTGCCGATATGTTGAATTATTTGATTTCCATAAATAGACTTATCAAAATACTTTCTTTGTAAATCAAATATTTCTTCATTATTATCGATGGTGTGTAGTAGCCCCTTTGTTTGAATTCCTTCAGCTAAGCATAAAGCAGAGTAGCCAGTGTAGGTGCCTATTTCAAGTATATATTTAGGGTTGACCATCTTCGAAATAAGACTTAAAACCCTTCCTTGAAAATGGCCACTTAACATTCTAGGGGCTAAAACCTTTTGCCAAGTTTCTTTACTTAGTTGTTGCAATAGTTCAGGTTCCTTTTGAGAATGATCAACAATATAGTCATCTAGTTTTTCGGGTAAAAAATGCATTTTAATATGGGTCTTAACTAATAATTTTTGAAATTAAATCTTGCTTCTTTTTTTGATCATCACCAAACAACCATTGCAATATGTTATCCTCCCATATGGCGTCACATTCTTCTGAGCTAAGTAGTTGTTGATCTTGAGCTAGATCCAAAATTTTTCCGGGATAGGAAGATTGATTTTCACTTTCCATCTCTCCTAAAGGGTAAGGATCATCTAAGCCCATGATGATTTGTTTGGAAGTTTGATTTTTTATTATCAACTGAAGAGAACCTGTATCATGAACTAAGGTGTCAAAGAAAATATTTTTATGGGCTACTGATTTTCTGGGATGTTCTTTTCCTTCAAACAAGTCGGGTCTTCCGTCGAATCCTTGTATTCTTCTCCCTAAATTCATTTGAGCTAATTGTCCGCCATGAGCAAAACAGGTTCGCATATTTGGATATTTATCAGCATAGCCATTTAATGTAAAAAAATGATAAGCATCTGCACACTGAGCCAACATCCAGATGAGGTGAAAACGCCATGCGGTATTTTCTAGTTTAATAAATTTTTCTCCATCATAAGGATGGATTTCAATAGCGAGATTGTATTTGTTTGCCAATTCGAAAATAGGTTCATTTTCTTTATCAAATACACAGCGCCAGGTCCCAACGGTGTCCATGTAATGAGTTGGCAAACAAAGTAGTTTCATACCCAATTGTTCTACACATCTTTCTATCTCCCATAAAGCACCTCTCCCATATCCAGGATGCACAACAAATCCACAAGTAAACTTCGAAGAGTGATCTTGTTGTATTTTAGCATTAAAATCGTTTTGAAAACGAAGCGCTTGCTTCATTTCTTCCAACCGCAAACCATTTCCATACAACTGAGACAAGTTTAAAACCACGGCATGGTCAATCTGGTATTTGTCCATCCAATCTAACTTTTCATTCAAAAAGAAACTAGAATCAGTAACCGGACGCTTCCAATTTTTTTGAAGCATAAAGTTTCGATCTTTATCGACCCAAAAAATTCCTTTGTCTTTCATAAATTGAGGAATCTCTTCAGGATAGGGTAGAAGATGCGAATGTCCGTTAATTCTTAATTTTCGTTTCATAATAAATTTCTTTTTAGACGTAATTTAGTAATTACAAACTTTTTGTTCTTCCACCGTCAACAGGTAAATTTATACCATTAATATAACCAGCAGCCTCACTAGCTAGAAATACCACTGCATGGGCGATTTCTTCGGGTTCAGCAAATCTTTTTGCAGGAATTATACTTTTCATTAACTCACTTGCTTCTTGGGGTGATTTCCCTATCTTTTTACCAATATTAACCATAATCTGATCCAACCGCTCCGTGGCTGTAGCACCAGGCAACACGTTATTAACTGTGATTCCAAAAGGACCTAATTCGGTAGCCAAAGTTTTACTCCAATTGGCAACAGCCCCACGTATAGTGTTACTTACTCCTAATCCTTCAATCGGTTGTTTAACAGATGTTGAAATAATATTAATAATTCGGCCATATTTATTTGTTTTCATACCAGCAACTACTGCCTGGACTAATAGTTGATTACACAATAGATGCTGGGAAAAAGCAGCCGTAAATTCTGAAAGATTAGCATTAAATATAGGGCCACCCTTTGGTCCACCAGTATTATTTAACAGAATATGATAGTTTTTATTAATGTTTGCAGATAGTGTTTCTTTTAAGGTAGTAGGTTCACTAAAATCTGCTAACAAATAATTATGGTTTTGTCCATTTTCAGTTGGTAATTCAGACAAAACATTTTTTAGTTTTTCTTCGTTCCTTGCTATTAAGGTGATATTGGCACCAAGAGCGGCTAGTTCTATCGCAGAAGCCTTACCAATACCTGCAGTACTACCACAGATTAATGCATTTTTATTTTTTAAATTCAGATTCATAAGTTTATTTCAATAATTAATTATCGTATTTAATACAAATATTTTTAGGCTCTGTAAAGAACTTCAACGCCTCAAAACCACCTTCACGCCCTACACCGCTGTTTTTAATACCGCCAAATGGGGTCCGTAAATCTCTATTTAACCAGGTATTTACCCAGACGATTCCAGCTTCAATTTTTTTAGAAACTCGCATTGTTCTATCAATATTACTGGTCCAAAGTGTCGCTGAAAGTCCATACTTGACACTGTTAGCCATTGCTAAAACATCTTTTTCAGTTTCAAAAGGCATGATGGTAACTACAGGTCCAAAAATTTCTTCTTGATTGATTCTACATTGATGGTTAAAGATTTCTATAACAGTAGGCTCTAAATAATATCCGTTTTCAGATCCCTTTACGATAACTTTATTCCCACCAGTTAAAATTTTTCCACCTTCTTTCTTTGCTAAATTTATGTAAGACAAAACTTTTTCAAGATGAGGTTTGGAAACCAAAGCACCGATATTAGTTGTTGAAACAAATGGATCACCAATTTTCAAATCTCTTACCTTAGCAACAAAGTCTTTTTTAAATTTTGAATAAATTGATTTTTCTACAAAAATTCGACTTCCACATAAACAAATTTGCCCTTGATTAGCAAAAGATGATTTTATAGTCACCGAAAGCATTTTTTCGTAATTACAATCTGCAAAAATGATGTTAGGATTTTTACCACCTAATTCTAAAGATAATTTTTTAAACATAGGAGCTGCAGTCCTAGCAATCGATTCGCCAGTTTTTGTGCCGCCTGTAAATGAAATTGCTTTAATGTTTGGATGTTCCACAATTGCTTGTCCTGCAGCAGGGCCTGTACCATGGATGATATTTAAAACACCATCTGGTAATCCTGCTTTTGAGCATAGTTCTCCTAATAAAAAGGCTGTCATTGGAGTTACTTCACTAGGTTTAGCTACAACCGTATTACCTGCAGCAAGTGCTGGAGCTATTTTCCATGTAAATAAATATAATGGTAAGTTCCAAGGTGATATACATCCAACTACTCCAATGGCTTGCCGTAAGGTAAAATTCATAGAATTAAGTCCTATGCTTTCGTGAGCTTCACTTGAAAATTGGGTGATAGCATGTGCAAAAAATCTAAAATTACTAGAAGCTCTCGGAATATCAACGGATTTCGCTAAGTTTAATGGCTTTCCGTTATCCAATGTCTCTGCTTCGGCTAACATATCTAAATGATCGTCTATTAAATCAGCAATTCTTGAAAGAATAGTACTTCGCTCGTTTATAGTGGTATTGGACCAAGCAGGAAAAGCCTTTTTAGCAGCTAAATAGGCACTATTCACATCCACTTTAGTAGAAGATGTGATTTTTGAATATACTTCACCTTTCGAAGGATTGTAATTGTCTAACCAATCTTTTGAGAATGATTCATCATAGGATCCATCGATGTAGTTTAGTATTTTTTTCATAATTATATTATAAAGGCTTGTATGCGGTAACTTTAATTTCTATCACTAAGTCTGGATGTGGTAATTGATGTACTGCTACCGTAGTTCTTGTGGGGCCAGTTTCTTTATCAAAAAATTCCGCATAGGTTTTGTTATAACCCGCAAAATCATTCATAGTAACTAAAAAAGTGGATACGTCTATGACATCTTTTAACGAAGCTCCAATTTTTTTTAAATTGGTATCTATATTATTTAAAACCTCACGAGTTTGGACCTCAATATTTAAAAATTTGGTACCCATTTCATCAATAATATCAACACCGGCAATCGAATTGTCTGACCTTCTAGAACTAGTTCCAGACACAAATATAAAATCGCCTACTCTTTTTACGTGAGGGTAAGCACCTCTTGGAGTAACTTTTCCGTTTTTTTTCATAGGTTATAGGTTTTTTTCAACAGTATCATGATGTAAAATAATTTTTGTTTCGTTTTGTACCAAAGTTAGCTTTTCTTCCAAACTCATACTACTTAGGAGTTTTCCATCGTCTAATAAATTTAAAATAGCTTTATCTTGAGCTCTTCCTATTTTCATAGCTTCCGAATAAGGAAAATCGGCATTAAATGTTACAAGAGAATATTTTGAATTGTATTTTTTTGGGAAATGATCTTCAAAGGCAACTTCTAACTTTCTTTTTTCTTGAAATAAAGGATTGGCCGTATGTTCTTTCATTTCATGAAAGTTATCAATGGCAAGATCGGCTATAGCGTCTGCATCGACTTTTCTTTCTTTTTGAAATTCAGCGAAAGTTCTTTCCCAATCCCCTTCATATTTTTCAATAAACTTATCCAAAACTACCACATCCTCTAAAGAAGCATTCATTCCTTGTCCGTAAAAGGGAACGATAGCATGTGCAGCATCTCCCAAAATTAATGTTTTACCCATAACATTCCAAGGGTAACATTTTATGGTTCCTAAATATGCGGTTGGATTTTCAAAAAATTCTTGTGTTAAATTTGGCATTAATGCCTTGGCGTCTGGAAATTCCCGTTCAAAATATTCATTCACTTTTTCTGCTGTAGTTAATTTTTCAAAATTATCTTTTCCGGTTTGATGTGCTAAAAATAATGTAACCGTAAAACTCCCATCAAGATTTGGTAATGAGATTAACATATTTTCACCACGAGGCCAAATATGTAATGCCTTATGTTCGTCTTGAAACTTTCCGTTTTCAGTTGCAGGAATAGTCAGTTCTTTATAGCTATGACTAAGCCAATCAATTGAATAACTTAATCGAAGACTTTTGTTAGCATACATATTATTTCTTACAACAGATCCAGCTCCATCTGTTCCGAAAATAAGATCAGCGTTATAAGTACTTTCTTTTTTGGTATTAGCATCTCTAAATATAGCTGTTGTGTTTAAAAAATCTAGGGATTCACAACTTTGATTAAAAATTAAAGAAACATTGGGTAGTTTTTCGGCAGCATTTAATAATAACATATTCAGTCCAGGGCGTGAAATCGAATTTATAAATTTATCTTCTTTACCGCTGTAAAGACTCATGAACTTATTAGAATTTTTATCATGAATCATACGACCAATCATTGGTAAACAAAGTTTTTCAACTTCATTTTCCAATCCTACCATTTTCATAGCTTTTAGTCCTCTGTCTGAAAAAGCCAAATTAATTGATCGTCCTGCATCTTGTTCGATTTTACGTAAGTCAGGTCTTTTCTCTATTAGAGTTACTTGATATCCTCTTTGCCCTAAACGTAATGCCAGAATACTACCACACAAACCAGCACCAATTATCAATATATTTTCTTTTTTGTTTTTCATTGGGTGAGTATTTTTTTCAAGCGTTGGACAAACTCGTATACATCTTGGTAACTATTGTAAAGAGGTGCAGGAGCCACTCTAATTACATCGGGTTCTCTCCAATCACTTATAACGCCACTTTTAGTTAACTGTGTGTGTAATTTTTTGTTGGCATCTTTTACCTGAATGGATAATTGACAACCTCTCTCTTTTGGATTTTTAGGAGTGATGATATTAATTTTAGAGTTGTTTAAATCATTAATTAAATACTCTAAAAATCCAGTAAGTGATTTAGATTTTGAAATTAGATTTGAAAAACCTGCTTTATCAAATAGATCTAAAGATGATCTTATGGCTGCCATTGATAATATTGCAGGATTACTTAATTGCCAACCCTCTGCACCCGGTAAAACATCAAATTCGTGACGCATATTAAATCTTGTTTTTTTGTTGTGACCCCACCATCCGGCAAATCTATTTAGGGCTGAATTATTCGCATGTCGTTCGTGAACAAAACAACCTCCCAAGCTACCTGGACCACTATTTAAATATTTGTAGGTACACCAAACCGCAAAATCTGCACCTGTATCATGTAAATTGGGTTGGATATTACCAACACCATGTGCGAGATCAAAACCTACCAGACAATTGTATTGATGACCAATTTCAGTGATTTTTTTTAATGGATACAATTGACCTGAATAGTAATTAGTAGCTCCAATCATTATTAATGCGATCTCGTCACCTTGTTCTTGCATTATTTGTTCTAAATCTTCTATTCGGCATAACTCTTCACCTTCTCGAGGTTTCCATTGTATTAGACCTTCTTTTTCACTGTGCCCATGAAATTTTAATTGACTTTCCATAGCATATTTGTCAGAAGGAAAAGCATCCTGTTCAATAAGGATTTTGTATTTATTTTTAGAGGGCTGATAAAAGGAAACCATCATTAGATGCAAATTAGTTGTTAAGCTATTCATGATCACTACCTCACTGGGTTTTGCACCCACAACCTTTGCCATAGAATTTGTTAAAAATTCATGATACGGCAACCAAGGATGTTTGGCATCGGTATGACCTTCTACTCCATATTTAGCCCAATCATGAAGTTCTTGTTGTATATAATCTGAGGTATTTTTTGGTTGTAATCCTAACGAATTACCACACAAGTAAATCAATTCCTCTCCTTGGATATTGGTGGGAATTAAAAACTTATTTCTAAAACTTTTTAAAGGGTCTTCTTGGTCCTTTTTAATGGCAAAGGTTAAATTATGTTCGTACATTAATATTGTAGGTTAGGAACTTAAACAAAAATAAGAATTATTAAATTAACCGATTTTATTATTTTACAAAATAATACACCTTGACTAATTATAAAACAGTAAATTATACTATATTTATTTTCAAACTTAAATAGATGAAAAAAATACTTTTTTTTATTTTTTATTTTTTTTGTTTTATTACCAATGCTCAAAATTATTCTATAGCAAGAGAATGGAATGAACAAGTATTAGAGGCTATTAGAAACGATTTTGCCAGACCTACCGTACATGCTCGAAACTTATTTCATACCAGTATAGCGATGTATGATATTTGGGCAGTTTTTGATGAAAATGCAGATACTTTTTTTTAGGAAAATCCTTGGGTGACTATCATTGTGAATTTGATGGTTTTTATAATAATGTTTTAGTCGACGAAAATCGAAAAAAAGCAATTAGCTATGCGGTCTATAGAATTATGTTACATAGA
>Ga0206130_10004366_pt1 | contig 17567 bp, 16 predicted proteins | sample Helgoland_Spring_9_FD_148637 | JGI IMG/M metagenome (GOLD analysis project Ga0206130, IMG submission 148637) | Pelagic subsurface seawater microbial communities from Kabeltonne, Helgoland, North Sea - Helgoland_Spring_Bloom_20160512_1 | ecosystem: Environmental > Aquatic > Marine > Epipelagic ... | reverse complement strand
GTACCCTGTAGGAAACCGGGCACTGGGGCGCTAAAACGGAATATCATCGCCTAGGAACTCGGAAAGTTTTGGTTTTGGGGTTACTGCGCCCAACCCCCACGCTCCAAGAGCCACGGCAAACAGGGCAGCCCCCCTTTCAAGCGGGTGCACGGTCCGCGCGCAGGGGGTTAAGAGTTGGGGCGGTAGTTTCATTTGAGGAGAGTTTTGTTGGGAGCTGAATTTCTATTCAGATATTAATCTCAAGCCAAACCGTGCCGCTGCTCTCGCCGAGTGGCGTCAATTATTGAGCGCATAGATTTAGGCTGTGCGAGCAATCTGATGGGTGTTCTCATTAGTTTGACAGCGCCTCTTCCTCCAATAAGTCATCCCAACTACGCCCATTCGATAATACTATTTGTCTGAGAAATTGTCCTTCAACAAATCGGCTGCGCGTTCCGCCACTGCAACAATGGCGGCGTTAACCGGGCCGGTAGTCAGGCTTGGTATTATGGAGCCATCGCACAACCAGAGTCCTGTGACACCATAAATTGTCAGATCGTTTGAAACGACAGCATCTATCGCGTCTCCCATTTGACAAGTCCCTACTGGATGGTGGTGGGTGAAGGCCGCTTTTTCGACAAAAGCCAGCTTCGCAGCCGTGTCCACCAAATCCTTTCGCTGCGGTAAAATTTCTGCACCGCGCCATGCCGAATATGCTTGGGTTGCGCCGAGTGCGCGTGCCCAATCCAACGCTTCGATAAAATGGGTGCGGTCCGTCTGGTGAGACAAATATGCGGGGTCGATACTTGGTTTTGCATCCGGGTCAGCAGATGTAATCCGCAACCGTCCGCGGCTGCGCGGGTGTGTGATGCCAAACATCAGAGTATAAGCGGAACCGGGTTCTGGTGGCTCGACATCATGTAGCAGTGCCTCAGACACAATAGGCAAAGTAACACAGCCGACCACCAATTCAGGGGCCTGATCTGTTGGTTGCCCTTCGGCGTGGATATAGGTCAGTGATTCCGAATGCTGCGTTCCGGTTGGTGGTACAATCTTGCAGGAACGATAGACATTTCCGGCCGACAACAGGTGATCTTGTAGATTTCCACCTACGCCAGGTAGGTCCTTGCGTGGGACAACGCCCGCTTTCTGAAGATCCCCTGCTGGGCCAAGGCCAGAGCGCATCAGGATCATCGGGGTGCCAATGGACCCTGCACATAATAGGACGCCGAGGCGGGCGTTATATTCGACTTTTTCACCGGCTTTGTGGGCGATCAATCCGGTGATACGCTCATTTTCGAAAACTAATCTGTCGACCGTTAAACCAGTGTACAGCATAAGATTGTCCCGCGACCGGACGTCTGGTGTCAAATATGCATCCGAAACGCTTTGCCGCCGCCCGTTATCGATCGTCAGGGTATTCACCGTTGGCCCGGCCATGCCATCCGAACCATTATGGTCGCGCAAGCGCTGCAGACCTAGCGATTGCCCAGCTGCGCGATGCACCTCAGTCAAAGGATGCGGTGGGTCTGGTTGCATCAGGTGAATTGGGCCGTCCAGGCCATATCCGGCTTCGCCCGCAAATGGTGAGGATTCGGATTTTTTAAAGTAAGGCAGAAGATCGCCCCAACCCCAACCGTGTGCCCCCTTTTGGACCCATGCGTCAAAATCCGCAGGATGGCCACGTACATGCCCCATGGCGTGGATTGCGCTGGACCCGCCGACAACTTTTCCACGTGGCCAGGGATGCGTGCGCATCGCCATGTGTTGTTGCGGAATCGTCAAATAGTCCCAATCCACCTCGGAGCCTTGCAAGAAAGGCCAGGCAGCAGGATCGGCAATCCGGGGATCTTCTGGTTCTGCGCCCGCTTCAATCAGCAATACACGCAAAGATGATGTTTCACTTAACCGCGCTGCGAGCACAGACCCCGCAGACCCGGCACCGACGACGATGATGTCGGCCGTTTGGACGTGCGAAGTCACAACGGACCTCTAATAACAGATTGCACGATCAGTCGCCGCTAGCGGTTGCGGCCTGATTGGAAAGGTCGGAAGTATCCGTTGATATTCTCTCCATGACAACGGCCTGAACGCGGGCCAGATGTGCGCGCATACACACCTCAGCAAGCTCAGCGTCCCGGTCCGCAATGGCGCGGGCGATGCGCATATGTTCAGCATCACGGATCTTGCGGTGATTCGAACATATTGGGCGGCGGGCAGGCAGGCGCACCCTGGCGTCTGCACCCACCTGGCGCAGAATATTGTAGAATTCCCGCCCCAAGGCGTTGCGCGTCGCACTCGCAATCTCTAGGTGAAAAATCAGATCTCCTGCGCCGTAATTCTCATCCGGGCTGCTTTGCGCCGCGCGAGTGATACGGGCGATTTCAAGCGAAGAGGCGCGCACCGCCGCCAAGCGAGCAAATTGCGGCTCCAATATCAGGCGCAACTCGATCACATCTGTCGGGTTGGCCAACTTTGCCAATCCTTCTGTTTGTATACTGTTTTCACGGTTCGAACGGCGACCGACCTGTGCGGGTGGCAGATGTCCGCCTTCTCGCATTTCGGCCAACACTCTGCGTAACCGGGAGCGGGGAACGCCAAGCGTTTCAACCAATTCCCGTTCAGGTGGCAGGGTAGCGCTCCCGACAGACAGTTCTGCCAAAATAGACCGCAAATGTGTGGGTGTAAGACCTTGGTTCCGGGTTCCAGAATACTGAAGCGTCTTTGACAATGGTAGTCCCTCGGTTGATCAACTAGGCGGTGAAGTCCATCGGCGCGAAGGCGTTGAAATGTTTTCTGGTCAGCGGACGAGCCCTGAGTTTAGTATACCCGACGCTCGTCATTTCGGCAAGACCATTGACATTAATGGTTCATAAATGATCCGCTATGGTAGGGTATTCTACAGAACCCGTTTTCCGCCCGCCGCGATTGGAGCGCTCAATGCCCGAGGAATATGACTATATTATCGTAGGTGCCGGCTCGGCCGGTTGCGTGCTCGCGAATCGGCTAAGTGCGAGCGGTGACCATCGTGTCTTGTTGCTAGAGGCTGGCGGATGGGATCGCGATCCGTTGATCCACATTCCGTTAGGCTGGGGTATCCTCTTTAAAGAGCGCCGCCACGATTGGGGCTACGATTGCGTGCCCGAAGATAATGTCGATAATCGTGTCGTGGAATGTGTCCGTGGAAAGGTCGTTGGCGGCTGTTCATCGACCAATGCGATGGCCTATGTCCGGGGTGATCAGCGCACTTATCGCCGATGGGCGAAAATGCCAGGGTTAGAACGATGGGGGGTAAATGAAACCTTGCCCTACTTTAAACGTCAGGAAAACTGGGCGAACGGAGCCAATGACTGGCGAGGTGGCGACGGCCCAGTCCGCACGCAATATTGCAGTTATGAGGATCCGCTTGTGGAGGCGTTTGGCGCGGCGGGCCGCAATGAATTTGGCTGGACTGACGACTATAATGGCGCAAATCAAGAGGGGTTTGCGCGACTTCAGATGTCGATCAATCGAGGTCGGAGGGCGAGCGCGTCCAGCGCATATCTGCGCCCGGTTTTGAAGCTCAAATCGCTGACGGTGATGACTAACGCCTTGGTCCTAGCGTTGAATTTTAAGGGGGGGCGGGTCGTCGGGTTGCAGTTCAGAAGCAAGGCAGGATTGCATGATGTTGTCGCAACCCGTGAGGTGATCCTGTCAGGTGGGGTTGTTAACTCCCCGCAATTGTTGATGGTTTCCGGAATCGGACCTGAGGCGCATCTGAAAGAACACGATATTTCTATGCGGGTGAATGCCCCTGCTGTCGGGCAAAACCTTGCGGACCACCCGTCCATTATTGCGATGTACCATAGAGCGGATCCGCAAGGACCGTTTCATCGCATGATGCGCTACGATCGTATCGTTCCCGATCTCGCCAAAACATATTTAGGGTTCAACGGGTTCTCTGGCGACGTGCCCGGCGGGATCGCCGCCTTCCTTCGGTCAAGTGTCGCGACCGATGTGCCCGATTTGCAGTTTCTGTTTACCGCAGCTCCGCTGGCTGCATGGCCTTATTTGCGCCCGTTCAAAGCACCGTTCACGGACGGATTTGCCACGCGCCTTGTCCTGACCCAGCCAGAGGCACGCGGGCAGATCAGACTGAGGTCTGCAGACCCCATTGCGCCGCCGTTTGTCCATCAGAATTTTCTGGCAACAGAGCATGATTGGATTGTCCTTCGCGAAGGGTTAGAGATTGCCCGTTCGCTGGCGAACAGCCCGGAAATGCGCCCGTTTGTGAAGGCAGAAATAGCGCCCGGACCGGACTGTAAAGGCAAGGATGCGATTGACACCTATATCCGCAAAAGCCTGATAACGGTGCACCACCCAGTCGGCACCTGTCGAATGGGCGCTGAGGGCGATCCGCGCAGTGTTGTAGGGCCGGACTTGCGCGTCCATGGGGTCGACGGTCTGCGGGTTGTCGATGCATCGGTGATGCCTGATCTTCCGAACGGAAATATCAATGCTGCCGTTCTGATGATTGCTGAAATGGCCTCTGACATGATTCTGAATCAAGCTAAAGCCTAGAGCACTCTTGCACTTCAGATCCGCATTTATCTCGATGATTTATCCACTTATCAAACCAATAGTTCAATTAATGGTCTTAAAACTTTGGATAGTATATTTTTAACATATTGTAAAAAAAGGATAATAATAATATCAAGAAATTTGATACGGGTGATTTGTGACGGAAATGGCATATGGATTGAACCATTTAGTGAATGGATAGTTGATTTGGTTTAAATGCGTTGCTAGCATCACTATGATTCTTTTGACCAAGTCAACCCTTTTATGAGGCCTTATCTTATGTCCGAAGCAGCCACGACAACATCCAACCGCGATAGAGCTCTTGCCGAAATGTATGACAATATTTCGGCCAAGAATATGTTTCCATTCTGGGCGACGTCGGATGATGTAACGAATGATGAAGTCCGCCAACTAATGGCGACTAAACATGCAGTTCCTCATCTTTGGACCTTTAAAGACGACATTGAACCGTTGTTGCGCATGTCGGCTGAGTTGATAAGCATGGATGATAGTGAGCGACGCAGCTTAATATTGATCAATCCGGGTCTCGCCCCCAAGCGCGCCTCAGTGTCGACCATGTACACCGCCTATCGCTTAAACGATCCCAACGAGATTATGCCGCCCCATAAACATTCACCCTCTGCCATTCGCTTTGGCTTGACGGGTAAGGGCAACTTTACCGGTGTCGCGGGCGAAGATATCACTTTTGGTCCCGGCGACATGGTTCTGACGCCGAATGACACCTGGCATAACCATGGAACAATGGGCGATGAAGAGGCGGTAAACTTGTCGGTGTTGGATTTGCCACTGGTCGAAAACCTGAACGCCATTCACTTTGATCATAATTACAGCGAAGTCCAGGACGGCGAAGTTGTTCCGCTAAAGCGGCAGACAGCGCAGTACCCAACAGACTATTCGCGCGCAGTTTATGGCACAGGTGGCATGACGCCGCGTTGGGTGGATCACTATCGCGGCGGCGGTCTGTCGTCGCCCATGTATGTCTATCGCTGGGATGCGATGATGGAACTTTTCCACCGCTTTCGTGACGAAGAGGGTGATCCGCATGAGGCTTTGATGGTCGAATACACAGACCCCACACGCGGTGAGCCGGTGTTCAAGACGATCACATTCTTTGCCCAGATGTTGCGGCCGGGCGAAAAGACGTTGCCATTGCGCCAGACGGCCAGCTTGCTGGTCGCACCGTTTCAAGGGAGTGGCTACTCTATTGTTAATGACCAGCGCTTTGACTGGAATGAATTCGACACGCTGGCAGTTCCCGGCGGGGCCTGGTGCGAACATCACAATGGATCCGAGACAGAACCAGTTTATCTGTTTGTTGCCTCTGATGAGCCGACACTAAAGAAGCTTTCACTGTTCAAGTCTTGGGGGCAAACCAAAGGGGGCGACGTGGTGCAACTCGTCTGAGCGCACCGGGAACGGGAAATGGCAAACACTCTGAACACCAAACTTTTGTCGCATATCGAATGCGCGGGCGGCGGCCAGGTCTGGGTGGAGGGCACAACGCTTTATATAGGGCATATGCGCCATCCCTCTGGCACGACAATTGTGGACGTGGCTGACCCGCGGAAACCGAAAATCCTGAACCGGATCGAAGTGCCTGATGGGTGGCATTCGCACAAGGTGCGTGTGGCTAATGACCTGATGATCGTGAACCACGAAAAAATAGGGCAGGGTGCGTTCGATTTTGGAGGGGGACTAGGCATCTATGATGTGTCAAATCCCGCCCAGCCCAAAATGATCTCGAAATGGCGCACCGGTGGACGTGGCGTGCACCGCTATGATTTCGACGGGCGTTATGCCTATATTTCGCCCACCGTCGATGGATATATCGGCAACATCGTGATGATCCTGGACCTGCAGGATCCGGCGAACCCGACCGAAGTGGGACGTTGGTGGATTCCCGGCCAATGGGAGGCAGGCGGCGAGGAGTACCTTTGGCATGACTGGGTTGCACCGCGCTGTCACCATCCGATCCGGCGCGATGACAGGCTTTATGTAAGCTATTGGCATCATGGGTTTTTCATTCTTGACATTTCGGACATGTCGCAGCCCAAAATGATCTCTGGCCACAACACAAGCCCGGTCTATCCGCATCCTACCCACACTTGCCTGCCTGTTGCGCCGTCAATTGCGGGTCGTGACATCATGCTAGTGGCGGATGAAGATGTGGCCAAACTTTACCCCGCTGCCCCGGCCTTCACATGGATTTATGACATCACGGTCGAAACAATGCCGACGCCGATAGCCACCTGGCAGGTAGAAGGTTTGCATGGCGATGGTGCCCCGCAGGAACCGATGATGGGCTGTCATCAGCCTTCGGAACGCCCCGCGGGCACAATCATTCCTTTTGCCTGGTTCGCTCAAGGCTTGCGATTGGTCGATATCGCCGACCCCTACAATCCGCGCGAAGTGGGTTTTTATATACCCGACGCGCCGGCAGGCAGCGCTTTGCCGTCATCAAATGACGTGACAATCGACGACCGGGGCCTGATCTATCTGGTCGACCGTGTCCACGGCGTCGATATTATCGAAACAACCGCTTTTTAGGAGCCCTTATGGACAAGATCTCGGACCAACACTACGCCATCGGCAAGAAAAACCCGAACCTGCCATTTTATCCGGCAGTGCGGGCGGGGGACTACATTTACGTATCAGGTCAGGTCTCAAAAAACGAGAACGGTGACATGCTTGTAGGATCTATCGAGGAAGAGACGGCGGGCACAATAGAGGGCATACAGCGCATCATCGCCGAAGAGGGCGCGACACTGAAAGACATCTGCCGGGTCACGACCTACCTGGAAGATACGCGCGATTTCGGTCGCTATAACGCTGTTTTTAAAAAGTATTTCGAAGGGTGCGTGATCGCGCGAACCACCGTTCAGGCAAGTGCTGTGATCACCACGCGCATCGAAATAGAAGCCATTGTTTACATGCCGCTCGACAAATGAGTGGGAGGGAGAAGAAATGTTGAAAATTCTGGGACGCAAGACCTCTGGCAACGTTCAAAAGGTACTGTTTGCGCTGGAAGAAATTGGCGTGAGCTATGAGCGTGAGGATTATGGCCGCCTGTTCGAGAATACCAAGACCGATGAATATCTGTCGATGAACCCGACTGGTAAAGTGCCTACGCTGGTCGATGGCGAAGCGGTAATCTGGGAAAGCAACACGATCCTGCGCTATCTGGCCGACAGCTATGGTGCAGGTCTGACCGGCACGACCCCAGCAGAGCGGACAGAGGTCGAACGCTGGATGGATTTTATTCTGGCGGCCGTGAACGCCGGTTACCTTGCGGGGTTCAAAGGGGCCAAACTGGAATCTGCAGATCGTCCCGCCAATTTTGACATGGAAATCTCAGACCTGCACTCGCAAATGCAGATCATCAGTAAGCATCTTGAAGGCAAGGATTTTCTGGCGCTTGGTAAAATAACTATAGCAGATGCAGCGTTGGCCCCAATCATGGGCCGTTGTTTGAACTTTCCGTATGAGCGCGTGGCGATGCCGGGACTTGAAGCCTGGTTTTCCAGGGTGTCAGACCGCGTGGCATTTAAGACGGCGACGGGGTAGCTTATGCAGATCGCGATCATTGGCATGGGTTCTATGGGACCGGGAATGGCGGCGCGGCTTGCACGCGGTGGCCATGACGTGCGTGCCCAAGATATCGCGCCCACCGCGATAGAGCGCGCACAAACCATACAACCGATGATTTCCGAGGCTCTGGACGGCCTTGGCGTGGCAGATCAGGGCGGCGTGATAGTATATCATGAGGCAATTGAGGCAATTGAGGCTGCGGTCGCCGGTGCCGATCTGGTGATTGAAAATGTACCGGAGAAGATTGAGATCAAGGCGCAGGTTTATGCCGGGCTCGATCGTCTGATCGGTGCAGAGACGCTGGTGGCCAGCGATACATCCGGCATCCCGATCACACAGCTTCAGGCGCATATCTCGCATCCCGAACGCTTTATTGGCATGCACTGGTCGAACCCGCCGCATATCATCCCGATGATCGAAGTGATTGCAGGTGATGCCACTTCGCAGGCAACCGTAAAATCCATTCAGGACTTGATCAGATCACTTGATTTGCTGCCTGTCACGTTGAAACGAGACGTGCCGGGCTTTGTCGAAAACCGTGTGCTTTATGCGTTGCTGCGCGAGTGCGTGGATCTAGTTGAACAAGGTGTGATCGACTCCGAAGACCTAGACACTTGTGTCAAATGGGGCATCGGATACAAACTCTCGGTTGTCGGGCCAATGCGGCTTTTGGATATGGCTGGCTTGGATATCTACCAATCCGTTGCGTCATTTCTGAACGCAGAGCTTTGTGATCGTTCCGATGTCTCGCCGATGGTTACGAAGGCTACGGACCAGGGTAAGCTGGGTATGAAGACTGGCGCTGGTTTATTTGAATACTCTCCGGACGACCTTGCCGCATTACCACGCGAACGCGGGGCCAAACTGGTCGCAGTGCGCCGTGTTCTGGAGGGCAACGCGTGATTTCTCAACATTTGGAGCTAAACCAATCAGCCTCCAGGCGCAGAACAGATAATCTGCGAACCGGTCGCTTGAGAGCAGATTCGCAACAGCTGGACCGGTGCTGGGCCGATAGTAAAAGGCAGCGACAGGCGGGATCGAGAATCGGACATGTTATCTGCGTTGCCACACCAGATGGCCTCGATCGGCATACGGTCTTTGGTGGCATTCAACAAATTGGCCACGCCGGTTTCAGGGTCATGCCACAGCGTTACAGTGAGAACATCAAATGGGTGTATCTCACCCAAAATTTCCGAATACCAATGGGCCAATGCCGCCGTGCAAGCCATTGTAGTATCAGTGTTATTAGTCACGAAAAGTTCGATTTTTTCTGCCCCGGCAGTGCCAGTAATTATGTCCGAATACGGGATGTAAACATGCTCTTCCGCCGACGCGAAAGCGACGGTGAATGGGCAGAGAAGGCCAACAAAAGCTGCCCTGAGGCAACCATTATAACTTAACTTAAGGAGATCTAAAAAATGAAAAATGTAATCTACTCCATATCACTTGCAGCGCTGATTGCTGCATCGGGTGCTGTTGCCCAGGATATTGACACCATCGCAATACTGACACCAGAGGCTGGGACAGATTTCGGCTGGAATCAACAAGGGGTCGACGCCGCGAAAGCCGCAGCTGCTGCGACGGGGGTAAAGATCGTGATTGCCGATGGGCTTGGCTATGGCGACGTTCGCGCACCGATGCGGGAATTGGCCGCTGAAGGCGTGGACCTGATGATCGCCCACGCTTCTGGCTACAATACGGCTGGTCCCGAGATCGCCGAAGAAACCGGCGTGCCGGTGGCCGTCGTTGACAGCCCTACCATGCTCAAGCCTGGGTTGGTGGCCGACTACACCCTGTCAGGACATGAAGGTGCCTATCTCGCCGGTCGTATGGCTGCAAAGATGTCGACAACTGGCACGGTCGGGATTGTGGTTTCGGGTGAACCGCCTTCGTGGAATGCGCAGTCTGCGGGATTTGCACAAGGAGTTCGAGCTGAGAATGCGAAAATAAATGTGCTTTATGCGGTTATCGGGCCAGCTGCCTATTCCGATGCCGCCGGCGGCAACCGGGTGACAACATCCGTGATTGCGGCAGGTGCTGACATCATCTTTGGTCAGGGTAATGGATCGTCATTCGGGATGATTCAGGCTGTGGAAACCAACGCCGCAACAGATGGTTCTGACGTGATGTTCATCGACGTGATTGGCGACAAGTCCTCGCTGGACACGGGACACCTGCTGACATCGGTAGTCTGGGATATGACCCCGGTTTATATCGCAATGATCGAAGACCTGAAGGTTGGTACGTATGGTACAAAGAGCTATGCAATCAGTCTGGCGGGCGACAGCGTCAAGCTGCTTAAGACGCCTCAAGTTCCAGATGCTATTTGGGCCGAGATCATGACGCTGCGCGAGGAAATCGTGTCAGGCAGCATGGGCCTGGATCCGGTCTTTGACGCTGAAGAAGTCCGCGGGCTTGTGACGCTCACAGAGTAAGCCAGCAATGAACGATCGCGCCACCACCTCCCTAACCTCGCCGCTTGCAAACGGCGGTGAGGCAGTGGGGCTCGTCAACGTCACAAAACGCTTTCCTGGTGTTGTTGCCGTTGACGACGTCTCGCTTGGGATCCGTTCTGGCGAGGTCCATGTGTTGCTTGGGGAAAACGGGGCTGGCAAGTCGACCATTGTAGGTATGCTTGCCGGCCTACAACTGCCTGACGAAGGACATTTGACGGTCGGAGGACGGCCCGTCCGGCTAATGTCGCCCGACGAAAGTCTTGGCGCAGGTATCAATACTGTGTTCCAGCATGTCATGCTGGTGCCGACGCTGACAGTATTTGAAAATCTTGTCCTTGGCGATGCGTGGTGGCGCAGGCCTCCACGTGCCAAGATCAAGCGTCGAATTATTGAGTTGCAACGTGAATTCGGGCTCAAGGTGCCGTTGGATGCGATCACCGGGGATCTATCATTGGGCGAACAACAACAGATAGAAATTGCGCGTGCGTTGCTGCGTGACAGCCATGTTCTAATTTTGGATGAAGCCACCTCAATGCTAACGCCACAAGGCGCCGATGAGTTGGGCGAACGTATGCGGCGCCTGGCCGAGCGCGGGCTGGCAGTGGTTTTCATCACGCATAAGTTAAGCGAAGCCTACCGGTTCGGTGACCGAATATCAGTATTGAAACAAGGATGTTTAGCGGGAGAGATCGACCGCGCCATGTTGAGCCAGATGAGCGAAAAGCAAGCTGTGGATGAAATGGTCCGCTTGATGTTTGGGACCAGCGATACAGCCGCCCCGATGGTTCGTCCGTCGCGCGACTTGGGGCAGGTGCGGCTTTGCGTGACAAAGCTGGCGACTGCGGGTGCCGCCGAAGAGATGGCTCTGTCGGATGTCTCGTTCGAAGTTTCGTCTGGCGAAATTCTAGGCATTGCCGGGATCGACGGGAATGGTCAGAAACAAATGGCCGAAGCGCTGGCAGGGCAGCGCCCTGTCATTGCGGGCGCCGTCGAGTTGGAGGGGCGTGATATTACCTTCGCGTCTGTCGGAATGCGCCGAAACCTGGGCCTGCGATATCTGACTGATGATCGGCTGATGGAGGGTTCCGTGGGCATGTTCTCGGTGTCCGATAATACCGTACTCAAGGAAATTGGGGTTCCGCCATATTGGACTTACGGTGTTGAAAGGCCATTGAAAATATCTGCACACGCACGCGGACTTATTGATCGGTTTTCAGTACACACACCAAGTGAAACGACGCCCATTGGGCATCTCTCGGGCGGCAATATCCAAAAAGTTCTTTTGGGCCGAGAGCTGTCGGGCGAGGCGAGGGTCGTTGTGTTTAACAAACCAACCTACGGCCTTGATATGCAAAACATCGCTGCCTCGCGCGCACGCATTCACAAGATCGCCGAGGATGGTATGGCGGTTCTGCTGATCTCTACCGATCTCGACGAGTTGATCGAACTTGCCGACCGGATCGCAGTAATAGATCGGGGCCGGGTCTGCAGCATCCTGAAGAACGATCCGTCACGACCGTCTGAAATGCGTACCGACATCGGGCGGCTGATGGTGGGCGAAGCACCCGCCGAGGCTGTGGCATGAGTGTTAGTGGCACCCAAGAGACCCAAAGCACAAAGGAATCCGCGAATGGACCACTCGGCGAGGCGCGGCACGTTAGGTTTCTATTTCTTACGATCGGCCCGATCATTGCGGCGCTAATCACATCGGGCCTAGTCTTGGTTGCCTTCGGCATCAACCCGATCACTTATTATACATTCGTCATGCAAAAGGGCTTATTCTCTGGCCTTGGGCTGGAACAAACCCTGACCCGCATGGCGCCGCTCTTGTTTTTAGCAGCGGGGCTGATTGTGTCGTTTCGGGCTGGGATCTGGAACTTGGGTATTGACGGGCAATTTCTGTTGGGAGCGGTCGCATCTGCGGCTTTGGCCCCGGCGTTATTGGGTGTCGTTCAGGGGTGGCTGATGCTGCTTTTGGGCTTTGCACTTGCCGCACTGGTTGGCGCGATATGGTCTATTCTGCCGGCCTTGCTACGAGCCTATCAGGGCGTGAATGAGATCATCACTACATTGATGATGACGTTTCTCGGCGTGTCTTTGGCCAATGTTCTGGTTAAGCTAATCTTCCTCGATCCCGATACCACCGTGCCGCAAACCCGTACTTTACCCGTCGTTGACCGGCTGCCACGGCTTTTTGACACAACAATCTCATCGGGTCTAATCTGGGCGCTTGGCGCAGTTTTATTGGTTCATTTGGTGATGACACGCACGGCCTTTGGTCTGAAATTGCGCACAGTGGGTGCTAATCCGCTTGCTGCGGCACATGCAGGATTGTCAGTGCCAAGGCTGACCACCGCGGTTTTTGCGCTTTCGGCAGGATTTGCAGGTCTTGCGGGTGCGTCCGAAATCCTCGGCGTGAATGGCAATGTTCCAGCCGATTGGAACCCGGCCTATGGGTTGATGGTGATCCCGCTTGTGTTTCTCGCGCGTTTTCATGGCGTGGGTTCAATTGTCCTGGTTTTCTTCTACTCGGCCCTGTTGATCGGATCGGAAAGTGCTGCACGAAGGGTCGGTGTGCCACAGGACTTCACGTTGGTACTGGTCGCAACCTTGCTAATCTTTCTAGGCCTTGCTGAATGGCTGGACCACCGGCGTCGCAAAGGGAGCGGTTAGATGGATGGACTGCTGACTGCCGCATTTCTATCCTCGTTGCTGACCGGTGCAATTGTCGCTGGCATTCCGATATTGCTGGCGGGTCTGGGTGAACAGATGTCGGAGAAGGCGGGAGTTCTGAACATCGGCATTGAGGGCATGATGATCTTCGGTGCCTATCTTGGCTTCCTGACCGCTTGGAGTACCGAGAGCCTTTGGCTTGGCTTTCTAGGCGGTATGGTTGGCGGTATGGTTGTTGCAGGATTGATGGTGCTGCTTTGCGTTCGGCTTGGCCTCAACCAAATTGTGATCGGCATCGGCCTGACGCTTGGCGCTGAAGGTCTGACCTCGCTGTTGCATCATTTTCAATTTTCACGAACTTATCCACGCTTGCCTGCACCTGACCGGCTCGACCTTGCAATTCTGACCGATATCCCTGTGATCGGGCCGTCGCTGTTTGCTCGCCATCCTATAGTCTATCTTGCACTAATTTCTGTGATCGTCCTAACCTGGGCTTACAAGCGCACCAATCTTGGCCTGACTTTGCGTGCAGCTGGCGAAAAACCAGCCGCATTGGACGTCTCGGGCGGCAATGTGGTGCGCATCCGAACAGTTGCAGTCTTGTTCACGGGGGCGATGGCGGGCCTTGGTGGCGCGTATATGGCTAATATCGCCGCTGGATTATTTATTCCGTTTATGACTGGTGGGGCAGGCTTCATCGGCATCGTTTTGGCGATGCTTGCGCGCGGCCACCCGCTTTGGGTGCTGATCGGCGCGCTGATTTTCGGTGTTGCCTTGTCTTTAACCACCGCGCTGCAGGTTGCGGGATCGAACGTGCCCACGGATGTTATTCAAATGTTGCCTTTTGCTGCGGTTATGCTGGTGCTTGTGATCTGGGGTCGTAAGGCCAGGCTGCCAGCTGCGTTGGGGCTGTCTTACGAAAGGGGCGCGCGTTGAAGCGCCAATAAAGGAGAAAGACCATGACAGACACTAAGGTTTATTTACTTGATGGCGGCTCGCTCGTCCTCGATGGGTTTCATATCTGGTGGAACAAGGGCCCAGGTGGAGAGGTGCGTTTCCCAGTTTATTCGGTGTTGATCGAACATGCAGAAGGTAATTTTCTGATCGATACGGGCTATGACTTTGATCACGTTCAGAAAGTTCTGCCTTTTGAGAAGCCGAGCCAGAATGAACACCAGACTATTCTTGGCGCGCTTAAACTTTTGGGCATGGAGGCCAGTGATATTGGCGTTTTGTTCAATAGTCATTTCCATTTCGACCATGTGGGCGGCAACAAGTTTTTTCCCCATGCTAAAAAGCTATGTCACAAGGCCGAGATCGAGCAATCCGCCCGGCCCGAAGTATTTGAGATGCTAGGGTATTCGGATATGACATTCTCTGCTGAGGCGGCGCAGGCGCGCGGCATGTCCCAACAACTCGCGGCTGGCCAGACGGCGCAGAACACGAAATTTGAAGTCATCCAAGGCGATATCGATCTGGCCAAAGGTGTAAAGCTGATCTTCACCCCCGGCCATGCCATTGGGCATTATTCGCTTTATGTGGAACTTGCGAACCGCAAGCCAATGCTTTTTACGCTGGATGCTGCTTACACGCGAAAAAGCTATGAAAACCTAATCAATGCGGGTTTCCATATCGATCCGATTGCGGGGGTCGAAAGCATGAAAAGGCTCAAAAAGATCGAGGAAGAGACCGGCGCCGAGGTGTTGTTCTCGCACGATATGGAGAGTTTTAAGAACTACAAGACTGGCGTCAACGCCTACAGCTAAAGGAGTGTGTAATGCGGTATCCTGAAACTCGACCACCCGTCTTTACGCTGACCGCAGGGCCGGTGGATGCCTATCCCGAGGTGCTTCGCGCAATGGGCGCGACGGTGCTCTATGACTACGACCCGGCGTTTCAGTATTTCTATGAACAGGTCGCTCTGAAAGCTCAGAAAGCCATGGGAACCGACGTGCCGCCGACGATCCTTCATGGCGAACCTGTGTTGGGGCTAGAGGCGGCGGCCGCCTCGCTGATTGCCAAGGATGACGTGGTGTTGAACCTGGCCTCTGGGCCTTACGGCAAGGGGTTTGGCTATTGGGCGGCGCGATATGCAGCCCGCGTCGACGAAATTGAAGTCGCTTATAACGACTGCATAGATCCTGACGCCGTGCGTGCGCATCTCAAGGCGCATCCCGAAACTGCAGTGGTCGCTGTGTGCCATCACGATACGCCTTCTGGCACGTTGAACGACATTAATTCCATCGGCGCTGTCGTGGCTGAGGCGGGCGCGTTGCTGATCGTGGATGCCGTGTCATCATGGGGCGGTATGAAAACGTCACCAGATGCCTGCAAGGCTGGAATCTACATAACAGGCCCGAACAAATGCCTTGGTTGCCCGCCGGGATTGACCCTTGCTGCGGTGTCGGAAGCGGCCTGGGACAAGATCGATGAGAACCCAGATGCGCCATTTGCATCGATGCTGGGGCTGAAGGACTGGCGACACTCCTGGAAGGCGAGCGAAGCCTTTCCTTTCACGCCGTCAGTGGCCGAAATCAACGGTCTGGATGCGGCGTTGGATCGCTATCTGTCGGAAGGCCCGGAAACGATCTGGGCGCGTCATGCGCTGACCTCTGCTGCGACGCGGGACGGGGTGCGCGCGATGGGAGTAAGGCTCTGGCCTGCGCACGAAGAGATCGCATCACCGACCTGCACCGCAGTTAAAATGCCGGACGGTATTGACGCAGGCCCCGTTCTTGCAACGGCGCGGTCGCACTATGGTGTCAGCCTGTCGGCGGGGCGGTCCGAAACGCTCGGTAAGTTAATCCGCATCGGGCATATGGGACCAACAGCACAACCAATGTACGCCCAAGTCGCCGTCGCAGCTCTTGGCGGTGCATTGGCGGTTCATGGAGCCACAATTGACCTAGCTGCGGGTCTGTCTGCGGTTCAGGCCCGCATCGACTCTGCGCATTAAAATATAACAACAATATAACAGGGAGACCAAGTCACATGTCCGGAAAACTCGAAGGAAAATCCGCCATTGTCACAGGCGCTGCGCAAGGCATCGGTAAAGCCATCGCAAAACGACTGGCTGAAGATGGCGCGCAGGTTACAATTGGCGACATCAACGCAGAGGGAGCCTTGGCTGCTGCCGATGAAATTGGGCAGGGCGCGATTGGCGTGGCTTGTGACGTGTCAGATCAGGCTTCAGTCAATGCAATGATTGAAGGTGCTGCACGCAACGGCGCACCAGATATCTTGGTCAATAACGCCGCCATCGTGCCTTTTATCGCCTGGGACGATGTGGATCTCGACCATTGGCGTATGATCATTGATACCAATCTTACCAGCGTGTTCATGGCTTGCCGCAAGGCCACTGACATGATGCGAGCGGCCGGCCGTAAGGGGACCATCGTTAACATTGCTTCGAACACATTTTTTGTGGGCACACCCAACATGGCGGCCTATGTCGCAGCCAAAGGCGGCGTCATAGGCTTCACGCGTGCACTTGCTACCGAAGTGGGCAAGGACGGGATCAATGCTAACGCGATCTCCCCCGGTCTGATTGAAAGCGACGGCGTTAAAGCCAGCCCTCACAACGAGGCGTTCGGTTTTGTTGAGATGCTGCAAGCCATGCCCGGCAAGGGCCAGCCAGAACATATTGCAGCCGTCGCCTCCTTCCTTTGCTCGGACGACGCGGGGTGGATGACCGGACAGACCGTCAATGTCGATGCAGGAATGGTGCGCTGGTAGAGCGCGCCATCGAAAATGCGAAATTGGGTGCTGTCGTGTGTGGAGGTCTCCTTTTATGCAAGGATTAAATCGAGTGACTTTGATGTTTGCAGGTTGCGGTCATGTGTCCGGCCTTTTGATGCGATTGATGTTGCCGCTGGCCTTGATGAAGTCCGCACGTTAGGTCCCAATCAGACTAGCGAGGTCGTGAGCCCAGACAGTGCCTCGGGATGTCCTAACTTCAGTTCCTTTTGATCATCATCACTTACTTCTGCCCTTACATTCGATTGCGGCGACGTGAGGCGCCGCTTGTATCTGCTGCACTCAAATCGCCGGCACGGCCTTGTAGCTTTCTCCTTTCGAGAGCAATGCCTAGGCCGTACGCGCAGTCTTATTGGTCGCCTGTTAACAAACATTCGAATATTTGGGATGAGCACCACATATTCCCCCTGCATTGGGCGGTCCAAAGTGGTGATGCTCGTATTTGTGAAGTCCTAATTAAAGCAGGGGCTGACGTGAACGCGAGAACTGACGTTTGGAATAGGGTAGGGGGGCACACACCGCTTCATTACTGTA
>Ga0206130_10004359_pt1 | contig 17576 bp, 14 predicted proteins | sample Helgoland_Spring_9_FD_148637 | JGI IMG/M metagenome (GOLD analysis project Ga0206130, IMG submission 148637) | Pelagic subsurface seawater microbial communities from Kabeltonne, Helgoland, North Sea - Helgoland_Spring_Bloom_20160512_1 | ecosystem: Environmental > Aquatic > Marine > Epipelagic ... | reverse complement strand
TCAGCAATTAGCTACAGCAGAAGAACGTGCTGTTGGTCGAAAAGAGGCTCGTAGTCAGCAAGAAATGGCTTATGCTAATCAAGCTTATCAAGCAGCTCTAGGTAATATTGGTAGTGGTCTAGGAAGCGTAGGAGAAGGTCTAATGTACGGTATGTCTGCCGCTAAAGCTAACAAAAATGCAGCAGTTCCGTCAGGAGATGCTGCAAGACAAGCTGAATTACAAAACAAGGTAATAGCCAAAGAAAACATAAACAAAGCAGGAGAAAATAGAAAAGCGCTTTTACCAGATGCTGCAATTGATGCTCCTAAATCTAACCTGCTAAATGTTGACACATCAGCATTTGAGACTAATCTTCCAACATTAAACGAAGATTTAATCGGTTTAAGAAAAAGACCAACTGTTCCTCAAACATCTCCAACAGCAGGTATGCCTAATTTTAACACGACACCAGCTAAAAAAGAAGGAATTGCTTTAACACAAAAAGAACCAAACGCTATGGCTTCATCAATTTATTCTGGTGCAGGTCAATATCAAGGTACGGGAACAATAAATGCAACCCCTGAGCAACCAGCGCCACTAAACATGTATCCTTTTGGCGACTTGAGTCCAGAAAACAATATAAATCCAATACCTGCTGAGTACAGAAACGACCAAGCTATGAAGCAGATTAATGCTTTAAGCAAACAGTACCAACAATTTGCACCAGCTCTTGGCAGAATGACTTCGTTTAGAAACGGAGGAATGATGACTGATGGCGCATTTAATCATAACACCAACCCTATTGACTTAGTGCAAGATGGTCAGAAAGTAGGGGAAGCAACAGGTGGAGAGTATATACTAAACCCAGAACAAGCAGCAGCTATAGCTAAACAAAGTTCTTTCGCTAAGAATCTGTTTAAGAAGTTCGAGAGAAACGCTAAAAAGAATAAGTAATGTCAGTATTAGGCACAACAGTATTTAAAGTACCAAAGCTCGGAGAGACTGGTTTTAAGATTGACCAAGTCAATGAGCAAAAGCGTAAGCAGGCACAACAACAGCTTCAGAAAGAAGTTGATGCAACTGGTGCTGAGAAAGCCTATATGGATAACGCTATGGGTCTTACTGGTAGATACAAGCAAATCGCTGATGCTGGATATCAAGTTTTTAAAGATGCTGCTATAGAATACGAAAAAACAGGGTCGGCTTCAGCAGAAGCTAAAATGAAACAAGCTGCTAGTGCATTAACTTACGAGGTAACCGCTGGTAGAACAATACTAGAAGCGGCAGGTAAAGAATACGTAACCAACAAAGCAAATGGTTTTAAGGATGTAGCTATGACCCCAGAAGAAGCTGGTGAGTTATACTCAGGTTTTGTTAATGCAACAGCAGAGGTTATAATAAAGAATGGTCAAGTGATGGTAAAAGATGGAGATGTCTTTGTGCCAGCTACTCAGTCTACATATTTGCAGTCATCTGTGAATATGAATAATTCATTAATCTTGCCTAGAACCATAAAGCAAGGGACGTATGTAAACTTTACTACTTTCCTAGATGAGACTAAGGGCGCTATACGTGCTGGTTCTAGTGTCGGTAATGCTGAGTCAAGGGTAAACACTCTGTATGAAGAGAAATACAAAGACAAGCAATTTCAATCTGATGTCTTAACAGCGTATGCTGTATCTGAAGATGACGGATTAGGAATGGTCGAAGACCCAACTAAAATTAGCGCAGAAAAACTCGCTGAGATTGCAGACTTAGCTTCTAACGAGGAAATAGTAGCGCAAGCTAAAGAGTGGTACAGAGGAAGAGTTCTTGGCTCTGTTGCTCCTCTATGGAGCGCTGGAAGTACTAACTCAAGAAACCGAATAGGTGCAGGCACAGATTATGATGCTACCGCTAGAAAAGGAAGCACTATAAAGATATCTGGTATAAACGAAAAAGGCGAAGCTATATCCGAAGAATATACTTTTGACACTTTAATACCGTTTACCCCTAATATGAGAGGTAAGGGTTATGCTGACCCAGTTACTGGAGATAAATACGACATAGTTGGTTTTGGTGTTAAAAACGGAAAACCTGTTGCTGAACTTCAAGTGGGCGAAGGAAGCACTTATTTTTCTTTTGAACAAGGTCGGAAATACAAAACGTATGTACAAGAAATATCACAAACAGACTTCGATAAACTGCCCAACAGAACCCAGCAGGAGGTTAAAGCTGAATTAGCAAAAGCTGGATACAATATTGAAGACTTGTTCAAAGGGGGAGGATTCGACCCTAATAATTACTCTAAGTAATTCCTTATCTTTGTATCATTCACAAATAACTGATACTCAGTATGAATGAGGAATATCTAAAGGGTCTTCACACTCACCTAGGAATTAAAGATGATTACGATACTTGGCTCAATGCTGTTAAGGATAATGAGCAATATCTAAAAGGTCTTCACGGACACTTGGGAATCAAGGATGATTACGATACTTGGCATAGTTCTGTATTAGGTAAAAAAAAAGATTCTACGGAATCGTCATCCACTGGGGCAAAAGAAGCTACCGCATCGGAAGACTTTGCTAACGATGACCGTTTTGAATACGACCGCAAATTCCAAGCGCAGCAGGCAAAGAAAGAGCCTCAGCTACCTGTACAACTTGATGGTAATCTTGGTAAAGAAATGGAAGTTGCTGGTAAACGCTCTAGAGGAGAAGCTGTCGATGGCGCTCCAAGGGTAGAGTTTGAGAAGGCTCCTGTAGTTAAGCCTAAAAGCATTGAAGAAACAGCCCAGTCTTACAGAGACATGGGCTTTACAGACGAAGAGTACGACCTAATCGAAATGACGGACGAAGAGTTTGAAGCTGATTTAGAAGCTCAAATAGCCAAGAGACGTAAGCATGGAGAGGAGTCAATCGAAGAATACGAGCAGAGAAAAGCTAAACAAAAAGAAGCTGAAGCAAAAGAATCTGGTCAGGATTGGGCTTGGAACGCAGCAAGAGCTGCTCGATATGAACAAAGTCAAAAAACAGATATACTAACTGATTTAGAAGGCGGGGGTCAAAAGAATCCTACAACTCAAACCGAGCTTGAAAATGCTAAATACAGGGAGATTCAACAGGGTATTGCTAAGATATATAGCGATATAGAAAAAGGTCTAGAAAGTGAAACATCCCTTACAACAGATTTTTGGGTTAAAGAACAAGCAGAGTATTTAGGAATAAATCCTGATGGCTTAAGTCTTGAGGGGTTGTCCGCTGAGGTAAACAAACGAAAAGATTATTTTGAAGGAATACTTTTTGAAAGAACGGTAGACAAAGTAGCTTGGAAAAAACAGCAAGAAAAGTCTAATGATATTGACTATACATATTTCAGAAGAGCAACCAAAGACGCTGTATTTAATATAGCTAATGATGCTGTAATATGGGCTAACGACACTTTTGGTGGTAGTAGTTTAACTTCGGAAAGATATCAGCAACTAAAAGCAGAAAGAAGAGTACAGACTCAGTTAGAATTAGGTCATGACATTTATGACGATAGAGGTATTGGAGATGCCTTTGCGGATGGAGATATTTATCTAGGATGGCAGAAAAGCCTGCTTGGAGCCGCTGACTCTTGGGTTTACTTAGCAAGTGCTATTTTAAACCCCGCTGTTGCTATATATAGCGCTGGTGCATCAGGAACATTAGGGACATACGAGGCCTACAGAGACCGTTCCGACTTAACGGAAGAAGAAAAGCAGGGGTTGGCCTTTGCTTCTGGTATCGTAGAAGGTGTTATTACTCGTGTTGGAATGGGTAACATCAGAAGAACTAGAGCTGCTTTAGGAATAGTAGACGACATAGGCAGTGCTTCTGTAAAAGCAAAATCAGCTGCATACCGAAAAGCCGTTGATTTTTTACAACCTATAAGTAAAAAAGTTGCTGGTGCTTTGGATAAACCATTAGTCAGAGCAGGTGTGGTTTTATCTAGAGATGTTGCAGAGGAGCAAGCTGAAGAGCTTAGTATAGCCTTAGCTCAAGCTGGACTAGCTTATGCTATTGCTGACGATGAGTTTGACCCTATGGAGCTTATAGATGTTGCTGTGACTACACTATTAATATCTGGCCCAACCTCTGGAATAACAGCAAACGCTGAGTACAGGACTTATGGTGATTTTGAATATTCTCCTTTGTCTGAAGATGCTGAAAAATTTGAGTCTTTAAAGAGTTACTATAGTGATTTAAAACAGAGTCTAAAAGAAGAAGACTTAGACTCAGATGCTAAAAAAATAATTAAAGACGAGTTAATTTCTGTAAAATCAGAAATGAACGATATAAAGAATAAATCTATAAAGGCATTTGAAAAAATGTCTGAGGAAGATAGAGCTAACGTACAAGAGATAAACAAGGAAATTAGAAAGGCTTCTAAGGCTGCTAAGAAAAGTGATTCTCCAACAGTAAAAAACGCTGCAAAAAAGAAAATTGCTGCTTTGTTAGAAATCAAAGCTGCTATGGAAGGAAGCTTTACAACAAGAGAGAAAGCCGACCCTCTTGAGGATGCAAACGTTACAGAAACTGAAAAGCAATCAGAGGAGGATATCCCTGTATTGAGAACAGCAGCTGATTTAGCTGCTGCCTTAAAAGCCAAGGTAGACGCTAGAAAAGAAGAGGCAAAAACGACACCATCTAAAGCTATAGACACAAGAGTTAGATATCTAAACCCAGCTACAAACGAAACTGTAGAAGGAGTTTTATCTAAAGATGGGCAGAGGTTGGTTGTAGAAACAGATAATGGGAACATAATAGATATTGAAAACTTTGACGAGGTTTCTGATAAAAATCTAGAAGACTTAAATTTATCTGTAGCAGAAGGGTTCTTAATTCCAAGTGAAGATGGTTCTTTCACCTACAACCGTGCTGGTGGAGTAGCTCCAAAGGGAACTAAGATGTCTAATAATAATGGTGTAAAAGCAATTAGGAGAGACAAGAATGGCAATGTAAAGAATGTTTTACTTACTAGTCCTGACGGTTCTGAAACTTATAATTTAAAAGGGGAAGAAGCTGAAGAAGCTGCATACAACATACTTCTTAAGGAAACTCAAACCGAGGAAGCTACTGCAAAAGTAAACGAAGAGCTAGAGTTAGATAGATTGGCAGAAGAATCAACTAAACAAGAGAGTGAGCCAGTTGAAGAAGCTGTTGAGGACTCAGCTGCCAAACCAGTTAAGGAAACGAAGAGTGAGCAGGTAGATACTAAACAGCTTGAAACTGTAGGTGATGTAGCTGTTGATGAGAAATCAAAGGGTATTGTAAACCGCATGCTGTCTGCGTTGAAAATTGTAAGCCCTGACTTGAAGATAGTCATGCATTCGTCAAGAGACAGCTACAATAAAACGCACTCTGGGGCTAGTAGAGATGTCGGTCACTTTAATCCAAGTTCAGATACCATACACATACTAGTAGACGGTTCTAATCCATTAGACATGGAAGGCTACATGCTTTTAAAGCATGAAGCCATTCACCCTATACTTGAAAGCATATTAGCATCTGACCCAGAATTTGCCTCAAGATTAGAGAAGCGTATTAAGTTTATAATGAACAGATACGCTAAGGGAACTCCAGAACAAGAAAGGGTTTTAGCGCATTACAATAGGTATGCTAAACGTAGCGACCAATCATTAGAGCTTCTTACTGAATTCCTAGCTGTATTCTCAGAGCCTAACGGAGTCAAATTACTTTCTAAGAACAAATCTGTTTTTCAGAAAATAGCTGATTTGTTTCAGATGATAATAGATAGAGTAAAGGGTTTTAGAGATGGTAAAATACCTACGTCTGAGAAGCAGGTTATAAACTTAGCTAAAGAATTAGGTAAAGCTCTGTCTACAGGTAGTGTTATTGATGTAGATAAAACACTTGAGTCTGCAAAAGAAAAAGCAATTCGCTCAAGCCTATCTAAAAAATCAGACCCAGAAACAGCTTACCAGCCTAAAAGAGGTGAATCTCCAGAAATTGTAAAAGCTGAATGGGATAAATCTAAGAACAACTTTATTGTTGCTGAGGACTTTGAGCATAGTTTAGAGCTAAGAAGAATGGGCTTTAAAGAAACGCATCAAAAGGATGGCAAGGTTTATATGTCGACTCCTGTTAGATACGAGGAATACAACGCATCGACATCTGTAGCTAAAATAAAGTCAGACTCATTTATAAAAGAATCTGATATAAAGGATAAGAAAAAGCTAAGGGTTTATAAAACCCTTAGCGCACTGTCTAAATATGCTGGATACAAGATGACTTTTGTAGACAGGCTAGACTTAAACTTTGATTCTGCGCTAGTAGTACCAGATAAAGACAATGATATATCAGAGAATACAGTGGTGGTTAACCTTGCATACTCTAATGCAAGAACTGGAGCAGGTGGTCTCAGTTTAGCTGTTGTCGAAACCTTGAGAAGAAAAGCTCCACAAGCTTTTAATGAACTGTATAAAAACATTGTCGAAAACAAAGATTCTGAAATCTATAGAATATTTCAGTCTTACGTTAAGAATTCACCTCAAATAAAATTAAAGGAGGATAAAGAATTTGTCGCTATGGCAAATTTAGTTCAAGAACTTATAGATAGAGCTACAACGTCTGCTGTTGGTGAAAGCACAACAGAGTTCTTAAATGACTTTCAATCGAAATTAGCTGACGTTCTAGGTAGTCAAAAAGAAGGAGACCTTAAATTAGCTATGATGCCTTTGGGGGAAAACTTTGTACTAGCAGTTGAGTCTCAGTTAATCAATAACGCAGAAGGGTACACCCTTACAGAAGATACCGATGTTCTTGAAAGAGACATAATAAGAAGGCTCAAAGATAAAGTTATACAAAACTTAAGAAAGAACAACGCTAATTATAAGAGGTTTTATAGGTCTTTGACTGCTCCTATACCAAAAGAAGCTGATATGTTTGGTATGGCAAAACACACTATGTTTGACGCTACGTATGAAGCAGGATATGGTGTTGATATAGATGGAGATGTAATAAATAACTTTATAGACACCTCAAATGTCTTAGAATTTGTAGCTAATGACCAACAGCTAAAAGAGATTGGAAAAATATTTGGATTATTGTCAAAGTACACTATTCCAAAAAACTTTTCAGACAATCTAGACAACGCTATTCTAAATCAAAATCCAGAAAACATCTCAGGTGAGGAAAAAGAGATATATGATTTTATAATAAGATATTTCGATTTCAATGATATTTCATTAGAAGAGCAAGAAAGACTTATAGATGGAAATGTTTATCGGTTTCTGGAAGACATAAAAAATGGTAACATTGATTTCACTGGAATTTTGTACGCTATAACAAGTGAGTTTGAATTATCAATGTTAGGCAGAGTTCATTATGACGTAATGGACGATGTTAGAAACATACTATGGGATGGAGATGTTAGTACTTTAAGCACTGAACAAGAGCTATCTAGGTATGAGGAATTAATTTTTGAATCTTCATTAGATATTTTTGAAGAAGTTAATTCAAAAATAGAAAGATTAGAATCTGGAGACCCAAAGCAGTTAGCTAATCTAGAAAAAGCGAAGACGCTTAAGGAGGCTATGAAAGCTGCTGATTTAACTGTTCCAAATGTAACGGCTGACGGTGTATTTATTTTTACTATAAAATACAATGAGCTAAAAAAATATTTCCCTAGTGATATAGTAGAGGGCGCTGAAAGAGTTTTTAACGAAAGGGCGTTTATGACTTTAAAGATAACGCCAACAAAGGAAGGTGTTCTAGATATAGCTTACGATGTTGCTCTAGATGGAACCATAAACGAAGAATATTCTGATTTCCCTACAGGATGGAATGTAGGCAGAAATATGAGTATGCCTGTTATATTTAAATACACTAACGATGTAGCTGCTATACTTAATTCAAAAGGAATAAGTTTTACCGCTGTTGAGACTAATAAACACCCCAATATAGATATATCCCAGTATACCAAGTCGCAACAAAAAGCTTTCAAAGAAGGTGGTAGCCCAATAATGAGAAGAGGCTTAAACAACATCGCTGCCGTTAGAGACGGTAATATGGTACTTGCTAAAAATTCAAGAGATATTGCTGTGATTATAGACGGTAAGGTATTTAAGACTAGAGATAAAGACGTTCTTGAATTTATATCAAAACCTCATAGAAAAATTAAATTGCTCAACGCTGCAAATCAAGTTGAATCTGGGGAATTAATAGGTGACTACATAAAAGAAAACGACCCTGCGTTAGCTAAAAAAATAACTAGTGGTACTCCTTTGAAATTAGAAGGAAGAGGTATATACGCTATTGCTCATGAAATAAATGAAAATTCATTTAGTCTCCCTACAGCTGAGGCTATAATGAATAACTATCCAATGCGCTCAGTATATGAAAACGGAGAGAAATACGTTTCTTCTTCTGGTATTCGTTCTATGCTGTCTGATGATTCAAGTAAAGAGAGACAAAGATTGGGTCAGAAAGGGGTAGATGCTTATGATAAGATGGCTGAAAATGCAGAAGAAGCTATTATCGGTAAGTCTAAATCCAGTATATTAAACTTTGTAAAGAAATGGTTTAACCGTGAAGCTGTTGTTTCTAACACAGCTTATTTGCAAAAGGCCATGAAGAATGGATTCGCTGATTTCATAAAGGCTCAGTTTACCGCTTTAAACGGTCAACGAGCCAATGCTGACAGAATATTCCAGAAAGTAGAAAAGAAGATATACGGAAAGCTAAATACAACGGATGAGGGTGTTGTTAATCAAATTATATTCTACAGACGTGTAATACAAATAGATACGACTAGAGAGAACAGATTAAGAGATAATAAAAATTCTTTGGCCGCAGTTGATACAGAAATTAAATCTCTAAAAGCTCTTCCAAAAGACAAGGAAACAGAAAAGAGAATCAAGAACGCTCTTGAAAGAAAAAAGTATTTTGAGGAGCAAGTAGAAAGATATCAATCTGAGTTTCTTCATCCTTCAGATGGTTCTGTAAAAATGAATGCAGATGTAGCTAGTGCGAGTATAGAGACTTTAAAAAGACAATCTGGAGACGAGCTTTACAACAAGTTAAATAACAGGGCTGATATATATTTTGACGAGTACAGAAAAATACTTCAGGAGACTTATGAAGCTGGTATAATTGACAAGGAAACAAGAGATAGATTTATATCTGATGATTACTCACCTAGGGTTTTCCTAGAAAAAATGTTTGCCGAGACAGGCACAACAGTTTTTGAGCATATGAATTTAAATGAAAATCAGATAGCTGCATTAAAAAATGGTAGCGACCAAGCTATTTTCACTGATGCTCGATACTTATTAAACCTTAGTCTTCGCTCTTTAAAACACAAGGCAGCGAGTAATAAGCTGTTTTCTGCTATGGACAAAGCAGCAGCAGAAATGCAATACAAGATGCTGGGAGCAACAGTACGAGAGGCTAATTACAAAAAAGATAAGGAAGGAAAGGTAATAGAAGATGGATTTGGGAACAGAGCTGTAGAGGATGCAGATAATGGATACAAAAACATTTTCTATAGACTAGAGGGTAAGAAAAGAGCTTTCCAAGTAAAGTCTGAATATTATAACTCTTTAATGGGTATAGAAGAAAGAAGATTACTTACATCTACGCAAAGAAGAAGAGCTTCAAGATTATCTGGAACTTCTACAAAGAAAGCTTTAGTAACAGGATTAAGACCAACCTTTGCCTTTATAGCGACATCGAGAGGTATGGTGGAAGTAACTAGGGGTAGAGGTGTTTACGATAAGTATGGATTCTTGCCACTCATGCAAGCTATGGCTTTAGTGGACTTTATAAAGAACCTCCCCGCTGCTGTAATGGATGGAGCATTAGTAGACGATTACTTTGCTCATGGTGGAGGTATGTCTTTCTTAACAACTCAGGGTAGACCAGAACAGATTTATAAAAGAAAAAAATCTACATACAGGAGAGTTCTAGGAAAGTACAGCCCAATTAAAGGAGCTGGCAAGGCCCTTGCGTTTCTTGGTGAGAAATCTGAAATTGCATTAAGATTAGCAATATATACTAGAACTCTAAATAATTTAGAGAAAACAAGACCAGAGCTTACAGATTTTCAAAGAAAGTCTTTAGCTGTAGAGGAGGCTAGAATGATTGCTGATTTCTCTCAAGGCGGATACCTAACTAAGGACTTAGATTCTGTTAAACCTTATCTGAATGCCGCAATACAAGGTACTAGAGGTACTATAGAGTACTGGAAAGAAAAACCTAAAATGGCTGTTTTCAAACAAGCTCAAGCACTGGCTATTCAAACAGCTATAACCTTATTGGGCTTAGGTGCTTTAACTCCTGAAGAATGGGAGAAGATTCCTCCATATTACAAGAACAGGTATTTAATGATACCTCTTTTCATAAAAGGTGAGAACGGTAGAATGTTATTTTTAAGAATACCTAAAGCTCATCAGTTTATGTTCTTTGACCATTTTGCAATAATGACAGCTGAAAGCATACATGCAGCACAAAATGGAGAAGAGTATGACTGGAAAATGTATGATAAAGATTCAAAAGGAGACCCAACTGGATACTTATCAAAAGAAGGATTTGCTTTGGTAGATGCATTGCTAGGAAGCTTGCCTGTAGGTGACCTTATTCCTGAAGAGATTTTTGCACCCAAAAAACTTTCTTTAAACAATTTTTTCTGGCAGGTGGTCTCAACCGCTCCTGCCTTAGGTGCTTTTGATACTTATTCAAATAATATAGATAGACATAGAGATTCTAAAATCGTTTACAACCAGAACTCGACAGACAAAGCTGTGCAAATGCAGGGTTTTAAAGATGGAAGAACTAGAGACATCTTTAAACTAACCTCAAGTCTATTAGGCGGCTCTGCACCTAAAATGCAAGCCGCTTTTGAAAAACTGTACGCTAATGAAAGTAGCTTAATAGTTAATTTAATGTATCAAATAACAGATGCTATTATAGAAACTGCTGAAGAAAATGATGGAGGCCCTCAAAGAATTAAGGATAGAAAAAGAAAGATTGATAAGACTCTAGGATTAAAAAGAAGTTTTATATATGAGCTTCCTGAGAAAAAATGGGAAAGCACTTTTAAAGAAACCTTTAGCGAAATAGATGGTGAGGGTCAAGCAGAAAAAGTGAGAATCAGAACTGAAATAGGTATTTTATATCAAAACAATGATTTTGATTACAAAGAAACAACTGGGTCTTTGCCTCAATACATTCAAGACTATGTAAACAAACTTGACCCATCAATGAGGAGATACGCTGTTAATCACGCTAAAACAAGAGGGTTTGGTTTTAAATCAGACTACGTATTTAAAGAACTAGCACAGAGCGAAACAGCTCAAGGACTGGTTAAAAAACTTAAATTATTGTATCAGTTTGATAACTGGACAGACTTAGATATTGATATCAGAAGAGATATAATGACTAGTTTAATTGAAGCAGGGCTTAGAAATAAAACTGCGCTAAATGCAGAGTTAAATAAGAAACAAAAGTAAAATTTAATATATAATAGGTATGAAAACACTAATAACAAAAATGATGAGTTGGACAAAGATTTTTAAAGACGACAACGATTGGAATGAGAAAACCATTATAGGTTTTCTCTCCTTTGCGGTAATGGTAATTGTAATGATTGCAGATGTAATGAGTGGATTTTGGGGTAGAGATTTACCCATCAATGAATTCACTTACAATTCTTTCGTAATAGTGACTCTTGGGTCATTTGGTATCGCTGGATTAGAGAAGTTTGCTTCTAAAAAAGAAGAGTAATGGAGCTTCAAGTATTACGATTTAGTAGTCAAGAAGACAGTACTAACGGTATACTCTTTGATGTTACGGGTGGTAAGAGAACCTTTCTGTGTTACACCTTAGAAGACGAGCATCGTAAGATAGAGGAAAAGGTAATGGGCGAGACTAGAATACCTTCTGGTACTTACAAAATCACATTACGTACAACAGGAGGATTCCACGGTAGATACGAAAAGAAGTATGGTAAGATGCACAAAGGAATGCTATGGGTACGTGACGTTCCTAACTTTGAGTATATCCTTATTCATACTGGTAACACTGACGAACATACTGCTGGGTGTTTACTTCTTGGTGATTCTCAACAAGCGAACTTTGGCTCTAGTAATGGCATGGTGGGGTCAAGTGTTAATGCGTATAAAAGAGTGTATCCTGCGATTGCCAAGGCGTTGCAAGATGGGAAATCGGTAAGCATTACTTATACTAATTTTGATTACGTGGGATGAGATGGCTGGTAAAATTAATTCTAGTGCTGTCATTAACGAGTTGCAGCGCTCAATGGCACTTAAAGACAGCGGTGCGGAAAGACCCCCTTATACTGGTAAAAGACACGTTGATTGTGAAGGACACGGTTGTAGTGCCGCCTGTGGTTATCACGGATACTGTGACTACGAAGCAACACGATACTATCTTAATAGAGAAAGACAGGCTGAGTGTGAGGATAGTAAAGGTGAACGACACTCTTATTATAGAAGGGAAATGCGCCTCGGATACGATAGTTCGGACGATTGAAGTTCCCTACGACAAGATAGTATACGTAGAAAAAAAATCTGTTTGGGATAAAATAAAAAGCCTAGCTATATACATAGGCTTAGTATTGCTAATATTTAAAATAATTATAAAGCAATTTGAGAAATAAGCAAGAGAAGAAGTGGTGTTCAACAAGACCTGTTGAATGTGATGGAAAATGTTGTTACGCTAAAAAGAAGAAAAAGAAAGGGAGCCGTTAAGCTCCCTTTCAACCAAACCAATTAATTCCAAGTAACCAACTTGAATAATTCTCGTCTTTCCGAGATGTCAATATAAATTTAAAGCACTAATCTAGTAACGAAATCCGTCAAATCCAAACATATGGAACAATGTTTCTACTAGGTGAGCTAGTTTCATCCTTTTTGTCTTTAGCACAATGAATGCGTACTTGATATTTTTTCCGTTCTCTTTGTGCCTTGTCTTTCTCTTGGTAAAATTCTTAGTCATACCAATGTACCTTTCTTTAGGAAGGTAGTAGACAATAAAGTAACCCTCAAACTTTTTCTTACCGTGAACATCTACAGACCTCTTACAAGTCTTGCAGTACCTCTGTAATCCAGAAGCTCTACCTCTGTCTTTATGAAAGTCTGAAACAGATTTATGTTTTCTACACTTGCTGCAAAAAGATTTATCCATCACTGTTCAGATATATTTATAAACGAACAGTCTTCCTTCGGAACTAAGTAAAACACATCAGTTCCTTCACGATAGTCAGTGTTTATGTTTCTTACTACTTTGTAGCTTTCTTTATATATCTTACTAGAATGACAGTATAGTATGCACTTTGTCTCTGCGCATACTATGCAGTAATAAAAACCTTCAGCGTTGTTGTCGTGATATTTTTTCTTGCGTCCTAAAAAAGAAACAGTGTCAAACCTGTAGTCTTCTTTAGATGTAAAGCTGTATCTTGTTTTTACTTCAGCTTCGTATTTAAATATCACACCATCCTTCTCTGATGTTATATCTATATCGTAATCTTCTTCTTCTTTCTCGTGAATAATATAATCACGAGACCTTAAATAGTCTTCTATTATAGAGATGCCAAAGTCATTACAACGCTCATATTGCTCTGGAGAAAACTCTACTGATTTATAGCTCTGCGTTCTCATCTGCTGCTGTTTGAATCAACTCTAGCTCTTGACGTATTTTAGCCATGAACCTTTGTCTGACTGCCTTTATTTCTTCAGGGGTTACTAGAGGGTCTCCATCAGCGGTGTGGACACATTCGTAAAGCTCATCTAGCAGCTTGTGTGCGTTAATGCAGGACAGATTGTATAATCTGGATAACTCTTCTGGATTCATCGGTTGTTTAGGTAAGTTAGTACTTCATCTACTTGAGACCTGTTCTTTGGTATAAAAAGAGCGTGGTCTGACATACCTGAATCCATTAAGTATTTAAGAAACAGCTTCCATCTTAGTGGAAACGAATCATTTGCCCTTACAAAACCTTTAGTTTCTATGATTACTTTTTGTTCAGGAAGATAGAAATCTGGCTTGTACTTTATAGGCAAGGTTTTTCTACCTGTAACCTCAACAAGAGACTTGTTCTTTGGGACTGATTTAAAATGGTCGGAGGGGTAGTTAAACCCCTCCACCAAAATAAACTGAGGTTCATACTCAAAAGAATAACCCGCACCACTCAATGAGTCACCACAGTATTTCTCTAATCCGTTTTTGTATTTACCAAAAGATTTCTTTTTCTTTTTCGTCACATACCTAAAGTAGCCATAAATGTTTATAAATAACTTAATAATATTTTTAAGTTATAAACATCAGAAAGCGTTGGCTGGGTCATCAAGTATTGTAGCCTGAGTAGAGTCTGCATCTGTCTCTAATATGCTTTTAAATAAAGGCTTTCCGTAGGGGTCTACAAAACCTGTGTTGTGCATATTCATTTGAAATCTTATAGGGTCATCTAAGCTGGTTGGTTGAGAACCTGTTTCCGTTTCTCTAATCTTACGGACGTGAAACTCAATAGTTCTTTTATCTATAGGGTCTTGAGCCTGCACTTTTCTGTGAAACGTCAAGAAATCATCACTGCGGTTCACATGCTTACCGCCTCCTTCAGTATCCTCGGCAAACGGAGCTATCGGTAAACCATCCGCTCCTTTTCTACGTTGCGCTTCAGTAACTGCATGCATATTAAGCCACACGGCTATGTTGTGATTATTAGCAAAGGTCAGAAACTCTGAGGAAGCTTCGTAATGATACTCGTGAGTAGACAAACCGCTTCGCTCACTCATGTCAATTCTAAGAGAATTGTACGGGTCAATAAAGTAACCATTGAATCCATCTTTATTCAACAGCTTCTCTCCAAAAACTATTAAGTCGTAGTAGCTATACACTTGCTTATTACTTATCAGAACAAAGTGTTCAGATACCCATTCGTATGCTCTTTTTCTGTGAGCATAAGACATGTTTTTAACATCCATATTTGCACAGAAAGACATCAGCTTCATCTTGATAGATGCAGTTCTGTTCTCTGAGGAATACACTATCCACTTCCATCCATGTCTTATAGCCGAGTTGACCATTAGATACAGTGCGAACGTTGTCTTACCTACATTAGAGTGTCCATTAATGATGGTGTAGTTAGCCTTGTATCTCCAATACTCATCAAGTATCTTAGAGCCAGTGTCTAACCCTGCATCAATTTTGCCTTCTGCAAAATCGCATATCCATCTAAAGTCTTCATCATCAGATGAAACAAAAGACATATCCCCATCGTTGACAAGCATCTCTCTACGAGCCTTGTCTTCTTGGTCTATAATCTCATGAATAGGCATTGTCTTTCCTTTAGCTATACCATCTGCAATGGTAGCCATAGGGTCGTAATGCGTATCGTAATCTCTCTTTTCAAACTCTCGAAAAAGAACACGCTTTACCTCTTCCTCTTCCATTCTACCTGCCGATATGTAACCGCCACATAGAATAGAAGCCTTAAGTAAATCATTGTGTCTATGACCATCTTCAGCTCTGCGAACCATGCGAGCCGCAAGGTTAAGCTTCATGTAGTCTGTAAAGACATAGTCTTCGTTAACCTCAACCCTAGTAGTCTCATGCTCTGTTATAAAAGCAGAGAAAGGTCTTGCCTGCATCTGTACTATCAGCTCAGGGTCATAAGACTCAAAGCAAGCACGAGACAGATTCTTTCCTGTGCCATCTACCTCTAAGCCATAAGTTTTTTCAAAGTATTTTTCTAATGCACGAAAGTGGTCTTCATGACGTTCAGCATTGGTAATCCTAACGAGAGCTTTGACACCGTTGCCTGAAGGAGATGTCCAGCAAGAGAATACATACTCATCAGTACCGAGCTGTCTTTTAACAGACTCGGTATCTACATTATCTAAATCAATAACGATAAAGTTAGAATGCTCAAATATATCATCATCTCTACGAGAAGAAAACGTCCCTGAAAACAAAACTACAGGTAGTTGAATCTTAAGACCTTTGTCTTTAGTTTCCCTAAGCTCTTCTACCATTTGCTTAGAATTGCCTCCCTTAATGTTTCTTATAGCATCAGCTAAAGAAATGTACTCAGGATTGTCTTTGTCGTAGATAGAGGAGAAACAGGTTACTTGGATGTCGTTTGGATTCATACTATGTGGTTGTTTGGTTGAATTCGAATCCCTCTACAGTGAGAATGGTTTCTTGCCATTCTCTAAGATGAGGTTCATCTTTTTCATCTTCGATTGCAATCTTAAGTAAAATTAAGTAACCAATCAAGTCTTTCACGTTATCTTCTCCGTATCCACGGAAACCTTGAGTCTTTATACGCATAAGTTTATCGTCAATCCTAGCAGATAGATTGTCTATAGCATTACCGCTAGCAAAAACATTAGCTGGCTCAAGAGCTGAGTCTCCGTAACTATTATTCTTTTCAATAAGCAGGTCTATAATTTCCTGCCCTACTTTTTTAATTTTGTCTTGTGTTGTCATAACAAGTCTTTTGATTTAATTAAAATTCCAGTGGATGTGTTACTGTCTCCACCGCTTACATTCTTTCTATAGTATTTAGTTCTACATAGCTCTTTAAGTTGCTCCGTAGACAGCATAATTGAATACAGAACATCATCTTTTTCTATATCTCGAAGCTGTTTCTTTAATTCTACGCCTTTCTCTGTAGAGGCTATGAGCATCCAGTAATCTGCCTTAGTGGTTGCAATACCCGAAGGCTTACCACGAGATTCATACTCTATGTAAAAGTTCCCAGTTCGGTAACAGGCAAAATCAAACTTGACCTCTATGGTTTTACTAGAGAGCATCTTTCCTACCCATCCTTCGCCTAATTGACCTAAAGCTAAGTCATACTTAAAGTCTCCGTTAAAATCCATTACCAGTTGTAGTCTTCTACCCAAAGAGGTGTTTTCTCTCCTACCATAGCACCAAAGATGTTGTACTCCGCAAACTCAAAGGCTTCTTCTAAGCCCATGCCGTCTCGTTTGTATAGTATGTCAATAACTCTGTTCCTAGAATACACAACCTTCCAAAGGTTGGGTTCGAATCCGATGATGGCTTTATCTAAGCCATCTGCAAACAATACATCTTCAGTGTCTGCAAAGTCTATCTCTATGCGTTCTCTAAGCATCTCTCTCGTCTTCAACAATTACACGTAACTGACCAATCTCTTCTGTTGTCATATCTAGTATGAGGTCTATGTTGTTTTGAATGTGAGTAAACAGCTCTTCATTGGTATCGTCTAAGCCTCTTACAGGGCCGAATACGTGTCTCTCTATGCTCTTCTCAAGATTGTTGATTTGGTTCTTTAACTGCTGCTTGTATAATGCAGTCCCTTTGAGTTCATCCATCTGCTCTAGCACGAGCTGAAAGGTTGCTATTAACTTAACAGCTTTTTTAAATCTATTTAAATCTTCAGTCTTGTTCGATTCCATAATCTTCTTTGTCTCTATTCATTAAGTCTATTAGCGTGTCTTTCATTTCTCTTGGTGTTAAAGGTTTTCCCACTTATATCCAAAACACAATCTCATCATAGTACGATGAAACCAATTAGGTTTGTAGGTTAAATTAAATTGAACATAATGGTCTTTTCCTAATCTATA
>Ga0206130_10004356_pt1 | contig 17582 bp, 16 predicted proteins | sample Helgoland_Spring_9_FD_148637 | JGI IMG/M metagenome (GOLD analysis project Ga0206130, IMG submission 148637) | Pelagic subsurface seawater microbial communities from Kabeltonne, Helgoland, North Sea - Helgoland_Spring_Bloom_20160512_1 | ecosystem: Environmental > Aquatic > Marine > Epipelagic ... | reverse complement strand
TGCAATAACATCTCCCGCTTCAAGCGGAAAAAGATGCGAGAGATAGGCGATTTGCGCGGCGACTGAAAATACCATTTCTTTGGCGCGGCAGCTTTGGCGCAATTCGCCATTCACAAAGGTTTTGAGGTGCAATTCATCCGGATCATCCAGCTGATCTTTCGTAAGAATTGCCGGTCCCCAAGATCCAGACTGATAAAAGTTCTTGCCTGCATAAATGCTGTGCTTTTGCCAATCGCGCACCGAGCCATCATTCAAGGCGGAATAGCCTATTACATGGTCCAAAGCCGTTTCTGCGCTGATTTGAAACGCACGCTTGCCGATCACCACGGCAATCTCGCCTTCATAATCAAAGCTTTGGCCGGCCATGCCAGCGGGGGGCTGCAGCGGCTCGTGATGGGCTACCATGCTGCTTTGTTCTTTTCCAAAAAGAATAATATGCTCTGGGTCTGGCGGCGCCACCCCGTCAACCGGATAGGGCTTTCGATAATTGAGCCCAACGCAGATGATTTTTGAAGCATTGGGGATCGGTTGGCGCAATGTTACCGCTTCTAAATCGATGCCCGCCTCCAGTTGCGCTTTTAAAACATCCAGCGCATCATCGGCGATCAGGTCTTTTAGGCTGGGCCAGCGCCCTAGAACATTCGCAGTCGCAGGAAAAAACAAGCTTGGCCCAAGCACGCCATAAACAGGGGTATTCTTTACGAAAGCAGAGGCAAGCAGCATAGCGTTAACCTTTAAAACTGGCTTCTTTAAGTCGGACTTTGGCGACCAAATCATCATTCACAGGGGTGGGAAGGCCCAGTTCTTTGCTCAACACAGGAACCATACCATTAATCGCGTCGAGCTCAGAGGGTTTTTGGGCTAGGAAATCCAATAACATTGAGGGGCGCGCATCGGGCATCTGCGCCCCAAAAGCGGTTACATAGGCCACCGGATCTTCGAAGCTAAACGCAATATTTTTGGCTTGCCCCAACCGATAGGCCTCTTGCATTGCAGCCAGCGCAACCATCCAATGATCCTGATCCTCCATCAAAGCGCCAACGGTTTGCTCATAGACAGTGCAGGGCGCGCTGAAGGTGACGTTGCACAAAAACTTTTCCCAAATCAGTGTGTTAATGTTTTCAAAGGCTTTTGCGTTGAACCCGGCGTTTTGAAACAGCGCTTCCAGCGCGCTGAGGCGGGGGCTTATGCCGCCCGTGATTTCACCGATACGGATAAGCTTCATCGCATTGTGATGCGCGTGTCCGGGGCCTTTCATCGATGCACCAAAGCCATCAGCCACCCCGAGCAGCACGTTATGCATCGGCATATGCTGGGCAAGGCGCCGATCTGCACCCAAGCCATTTTGAATGGTTAAAACCAGACAATCGGGCCCGATGACAGGGGCAATGGCTTTCGCGGCCGCAGCAACGCCGGAGGCTTTCGTGGCAATCACGCAGATATCGCATTGCCCGACTTGCGATATATCAACGCTGGCCCGCAGCGCGTTTATAACCCGATCACCGCTTGCCCCTGACAAGCGCAAGCCGTCAGCGTTGATCGCCGCCACATGCGCCGCCCAGGGATCAATGGCCCATACCTCATGCCCGGCTTCGCTAAGCATACCGGCATAAATTGATCCCATCGCCCCCACACCAATAATCGCAATTTTCATATTTGGCGCCCCCGGCCTTTTTGTTCGCTTGATGGCGGCTGCCTGGGCAAGCCGCGTCATCTCGGGAGGTGAAGGTAACGGTCGTGATTTCTTTGTCCAGTTGCTTTTCAACTCTAACCGATAAAGATGCGATTTTTATGTTGGGTTTCGGCTCAAGGCAATATCTCGGGCAAAGGCTATATGAAATCTACAGTGCTGGCCGGAAAGCGTGATTTTTCAAACTCAAAATCAATGTGGCCGTTGCCCCTGCGCGTGCTTTATGTCAAAACGCGGGCAAATGTAGATTGATAGAGCGCCAATATGAGTGATTTTGCAGCCCGCCGTTTGATGATGGTTGATACCCAGGTCCGCCCTTCGGATGTAACCAAATTTCCGATTATCGATGCCATGTTAACCGTTCAGCGGGAATTATTTGTACCGCGGGATAAACGCGAAGCCGCCTATATTGGTGAAAATGTTGGTTTGGGCGATGGCCGCGTTTTATTAGAAGCGCGCAGTTTGGCAAAAATGTTGGATGCTTTGGACCTTCAAAAAACAGATTTGGTGCTCGATATCGGCGCTGGGCTTGGATATTCCGCCGCGGTGATGGCGCGGATGTCTGAGGCGGTTGTGGCGCTCGAAGATACCCCCGAGCGCATTGCAGAGGCGCAAGATGCCCTCACCGAAGCTGAGGCCGATAACGTTATTTTACAGCTTGGACACCTGGTTGAGGGGGCGGCGCAGCACGGTCCTTACGATGTGATCGTTATTGAGGGGGCGGTTGAGATGGTACCGCCAGGACTTGTAGCGCAGCTAAAAGAAGGTGGACGGATCGCGTGTATTTTCTCGGATGCTGCGTTGGGCACGGCCAAAATTGGATATAAATTGAACGGTCGGGTGACGTGGCGTGCGCTGTTTAACGCGGGCGCTCCACTCTTGCCGGGCTTTCAGGCCGCGCGTGATTTTGCCTTGTAAAGCGCGCGTCTTGGGCTAAACTTTTCTCAGGCAGGGTCGCTATGTATTGTAAGGGTCGATGTGCACGATGAAAGTTTTCAAAACACTAAGCTTGGTTATTTTATCGGTTGTGCTGGCGGCACCCGTAGGGGCTGGAAGCCTGCAACAAACCCTCGTGGATGCCTATAATAACAAGGGCCTTCTCACGCAAAACCGCGCTCTGCTGCGCGCGGCAGATGAAGATGTAGCAGTGGCGGCTGCGGCGTTAAAGCCGGTGCTGAGCTGGAGTTCGAGCTTGCAACGACAGTTTGGTTCCAGAAACACCGCGCCTCTAAACACCACGTCGGGTATATCCACGAATTCCGCAAACCTTGATGTGACAGCGGCGTTGACAGTCTATGATGGTGGGCAAAACAAACTTGCTATAGACGCCGCGAAGGAAGCGGTGCTTTCAACGCGTCAGTCGCTTATTTTGGTTGAACAACAAGTGTTGTTTTCAGCGATTGAGGCTTTTGTGAAAGTGCGCCGCGATATTGAAATCGTGGGCCTGCGTAAAAATAATATGCGCGTGATTAAAGAGGAATTGAGGGCTGCGCAGGATCGGTTTGACGTGGGTGAAATTACCAAGACGGATGTCGCTTTTGCCGAAGCACGCTTGGCTGCGTCAACCAGCGCTCTGGCCGCTGCGCAGGCAAATTTGGTTCAGGCAAAAGAATCTTATAAACAAGCTGTCGGCGCGGCGCCGGGAAAATTATCGGCGCCCAAAAAGGCGCCTAATCTTCCGCGCAAAGCCTCTGAGGTAAAAGCAAAGGCGTTGCGGGCGCATCCCGAACTGATCGCGCTGCAGCATGATATCAAGCAAGCCGAGTTAAACGTGCTGCGCGCAGAAGCAGGCACGGGCATGACGGTAAAGCTTTCAGGCTCGCTGGGCTATTCAGACAGCGAAGGGGATAATTTTTCAAATTCAAATTCTTTTGGCGTCTCTGCTTCTGGTCCGATTTACTCTGGTGGAAGGTTGTCGGCTTTGGTGCGCCAAGCCAAAGCGCGGCGTGATGCGCAGCGGGCCGGTCTTTACGTGACAAAAGCCAAGATTGAGCAACAGGCGGGAAGTGCGTTTGCTCTGTTGCAGATGGCCCGTGCGAGCCGCGCGGCAACCGATGAGCAAATTCGTGCCGCGGTGGTGGCGTTTGAAGGCGTGCGTGAAGAGGCTGCTGTGGGCGCGCGCACCACGCTGGATGTGTTGAATGCAGAACAAGAATTATTAGATGCCAAAGCAGACCGTGTGACCTCACTTACCGATGAGGTGATCGCCGGATACCGTGTGTTGATGCGTATGGGTCAGCTCACGGCAGAATCGTTAAATCTTCCAGTGCAAAAATTTGATCCGGCCGAATATTATAATTTGGTGAAATCTGCCCCTACCAAACGCAGCGCGCGGGGCACAAACTGGATCGTGTTTTAAAGGCGCTTTCGCCCTGAATTAAATACGCAGCGCGCCTTGCTTAGGGTGATTATGCGGCAGTTTCTGCCTTTCACTTGTGCGTAAACTCTATCAACGTTATATTTTTGTGAAGACTGGTAAAGGCGATCTGGATGGACGGACCTGTTTCACAAGCGAATCTGAGCGACCTGTTGGTATCGCTTAAGCAACTGATTGCGGATGAAGAAAGTGAAGCTGCGGATCCGGTTCTGCAGAAAAAAGCCGAAAGGTTGTTTTTAGACCCGTCCCTGCGGATCAATGCAGGCGGACATGAGCCGGCTGTCGAGCGCATTGTGCGCACGCTAAGTTTAAAAGATAAAGTCGCAAAACTGGAAGATTTAATCGATTTGGGTGCTGGCTCAGAGCCCGAGGTACAAAAAAGTATTCTGGCTGATGACGGCCCCGAGATTTCAACCTTTTCTTCTGCCATGCCACTGCATGCGCGCGATCACAGACGAAGAACGCCGGAAAATTCAAGCGCGACACAGAGCACGGATAGCCTGTTGCAAATGGATAACGAAGATCTTGAACTGATGATTTCTGAAATCATTCGGCGTGAGTTGCGCGGTGTGCTGGGCGAAAAAATTACTAAGAATGTGCGCAACTTGGTTCAGCATGAGGTGCGCGCCGCGTTGAAAGCCAGTGACGGATAAGAGCACGCGGATAAAAACCCGGGGGTCATTTATAAAAAAAGGCGCCAGATCCGCAGACCTAACGCCTAAAATCTAATTCATGCCAGTAGTGTTTAGGCGGCTTCTGCTTGCTCGGCTGCGTTGCGGCGTTCGCTTTCTTCGCGTGACAGCGCAACAGAGGTTCTGACGCCTTTGCCGACAAATTCCATCAAACCGCTCACCACGCGCTCATTCGGGTCAATCCCAGCGCATGATAGAACTTCGCGCCCATCGCGCGAACGGGCCCAACGGGCAATCTGCTCTGGACCATTGCCATATTTCTTATCATCGGCAATCGCATCATCGAGAGCGGCCAAAACCACAGCTGCAAATAATTTGCGGGCCCGGTTGCCTTGCTCGCTGTTAAACGCTGTTGCGTCCACAAAATCTTTCATTTCGCGTCCTTTATTCTTGCTCTTGTATTTTTGACGTGGCGTTGCTTATGACCTATTTGAACCGATTCGGGTAGCTTTATTTTGCATATCTCCCATGCGCTCTGTGCATGCCTTGCGATTCAATACCGTCTCTTCGAATAGGTTGCCAAGCCCCTGTACCGTGGATATAGGGGGGCAAAGCTTAAATTCAACTTCTTTATATCAGGTGTGTGATGCCCAAAATAAATGGTAATGAAATTCGCCCAGGTAATGTTTTAGAGCATGAGGGGGGGCTATGGGCCGCCGTAAAAGTCGATCATGTGAAGCCGGGCAAAGGCGGTGCATTTGCTCAGGTTGAAATGCGCAATTTGCGCAACGGCTCAAAACTTAACGAGCGTTTTCGCAGCGCTGACAAGGTTGAAAAGGTCCGGCTTGAGCAAAAAGACCAGCAGTTTCTCTATGAAAGCGATGGCATGCTGGTGTTTATGGATGCCGAAACCTTTGACCAGATCGAACTTCCCGCCGAGCTTTTGGGTGAGCGGCGGCCGTTTTTGCAAGATGGCATGACAATCGTGGTTGAATTTTACGAAGAAGAAGCGCTAAATGCTTCGCTACCGCAAAAAGTGGTGTGCCAAGTCGCTGAAACAGAACCGGTGGTCAAAGGTCAAACAGCGGCAAATAGTTTCAAACCTGCTATCTTGGATAATGGCGTGAAAGTGATGGTACCGCCGTTTATTGCACAGGATGAAAATATCGTGGTGAATACAGAGCTGATGGAATATTCCGAACGCGCCTAAGCCGCTGTCATTTACGCTGCCTGAAGAGATGCGATAGCACGCTGAGACAGAATGCGATCGCCGGACCGATGCCAAAGGCAAAAAACAGCGTTCCAAGGCCAAGCGTGCCGCCCAGGGCAAAGCCTGCAAGAACCACCGTCATCTCTAAGGCGCTGCGCACCAAGGCCAAAGGGCGGCCACTTAGCGCTTGGAGCCCGGTCATTAAACCGTCGCGGGGGCCAGGGCCTAAATTTGCAATAAGATAGATGGCGCCCCCTAGCCCAGTGGTGAAGACACCCAGAAGTGCCAGAAAAATCTGCGGTAGAAAATCTTCAGACCTTGGCAGATACGGCAATGAAAAATCCAACATAAAGGCGACTATCAAGGCATTGAGCAGCGTGCCAAGGCCGGGTGTTTGGCGCAGCGGAACCCATAAAATTAAAACGCTGAGACTGATCAGGAAGGTTGTGATGCCAAGGCTGAGGCCAGCGGTTTTGGCGACCCCCTCGGCCAAAACCGTCCAAGGGCTGACGCCGATTCCCGCCGCCACCAAAAGCGCCTCTCCCAAGCCAAAAAGGATCAATCCGAAGACCAGACCCAGAAATGATCTGAAGGGCGGGCGCAAGGTTAAGGCGCGCGGGGCGCTCCACCACAAGCGCGGAATCGATTTTACGGTTAAAAATTTGAAGGTGATCGGCATGATATACAGCCTATCTCTTCAGGCGATCTGGAGGTAGCGGCTGCATCTGTTCGGATAGAGGCTTGTGACGCGGGCGCCAGCACATCGGGCGGTCGCGCAGATGGTAATTGAGATGTGTATAAAACACTAAATCTTCACTCCTCTGAGCGATCTAAAACCATGACGGGCACGCCGGCCGCGGTCATTTCATCGCTGATGCGGTCAAAGCGCAGATAGGCTAAGGCCTCAGTGCCGCTTTGGGCTCCGATAAACCCGACCTCTTTGCCTTTGGAAAGAATTGGGGTGTGAGGTGCAACCGCTTCGGCGCAGGTGACGCGGCGCAATCCTTTGCGCAATTGGGTTTTATGTTTCATTCTTGCGATGATTTCTTGTCCGACATAACAGCCCTTTTTGAAATCAACGCCGTTCATCTGTTCGAACCCCATTTCCAAAATATAGCTATCGGGTGTTAATTCGCTGGGGGCTTGGGGAATGCCCAAGCGAATGCGATGGGCCTGCCAATCAAATGGCATTTCTGGGGGCAAGTCTTGACCGTAAAGCCGCCAGCCCATCTTGGGGTGGCGCGGGTCTTGCAGCGCGCCCTCAGGCGCCCTCTCCACGCCGCGCACCACGCTCAAATCTGTTTTCTCAAGGTGAACGTCAGCGCGTAAGCGGTATAGCATCAACTTTTTTTGCAACGCGCCCGCCATCTCTTCATCAATATCCATCATCACATCTTCGCCATCCGCGAATAGAAAGAAATCATATTGAAATTTCCCTTGGGCGCTGAGCAATGCCGCATAGACCAGGCCGTGGTCGGTTTTATGGATGTCATTGGTGATCAATCCCTGCCAAGAAGCTGCGATTGTCTTTTCCCGAAATCCGAATAATGCAACGCGCATTGAGGTGTTTTTCTGCTAGCATGGTAGGGCCTCCAAATTGGTTGCAATATAAGGCGCCGCGTCGGAAAGCGAAACCAGGTTTTGCCTGATGTTACCGGGCGTAAAAGAGCCCTGATTGCCTTCATGTTGTTTTTAGCGGCACAGGCATAACTGATTTTTTGAACACCGTTTAAAACATATCCATGACGACAAGCCGGCCACATCTACTTTTTCTGGTATCGCATTAATTCGATACCAATTGTGAAGGGGAGTAAGGCTTAGCGCCATCAGTTTTAGCCCCGCAACCGCCCCTGTTCCAAAGTGATGGTGCGATCCATGCGCGATGCCAGCGCTGGGTTATGCGTTGCGATCAGCGCTGATAGCCCGGTTTGGCGCACGATGCTTAATAATGCGTCAAATACTTGCTCAGATGTGGCTTGATCCAGATTTCCGGTTGGCTCATCGGCCAATAACAATTTTGGGTTATTTGCCAAAGCTCGGCAAAACGCAACGCGCTGTTGCTCGCCCCCTGACAATTCGGCGGGCCGATGTTGGGCGCGGTTTAGCAATCCTACGGCCTCTAATAAGTGCAAAGCGCGGGTTTTGGCCGCAGATTTTCGCTGTCCATCCGCCATTTGTGGCAACATAATATTCTCGGCTGCGGAAAATTCAGGCAGCAAATGGTGGAATTGGTAAATAAATCCAATATCGCGGCGGCGAATGATCGTGCGGCGGCGATCCGATACGCCCGCCAGATTTTGCCCCGCCACCAGCACATCCCCAGTATCGGCTTGATCCAAAAGCCCTGCGATATGCAGCAATGTGGATTTTCCCGCCCCTGAAGGTGCGGTCAGCGCCACAACTTCGCCCTTTTTTAGCAGCAGATTGGCCCCCAAAAGCACGTCAATCTGATTGGATTTATTTTGGTTATAGGATTTCTTCAAATCCTTTAATTCCAATATTGCATCACTCATAGCGAAGCGCTTCCACAGGGTTTAAACGCGCCGCTCTGCGGGCGGGAAACAGGGTGATGAAAAAGCTAAGGCCCAAAGAAAGCCCGATGGCCGATAAAACATCCGACAGGTATAATTCCGCGGGGATTGTGTAAAGGCCGCGGATGCTTGGATCCCAAACGCCGCCGCCAGCCAGATAGTTGACCAGAGAAAAAATCGTGTCGATATAGATCGCAAACAGGCATCCTAAAATCACGCCAAAGCCCGTGCCGATCAACCCGGTTCCGGCGCCGCAAATGAAGAAGATGCGCATGATCGCCCCTTCACTCAGCCCCATCGTACGCAATATTCCGATATCACGGCCTTTGTTTTTTACCAGCATCACAAGGCCAGAGATAATATTCATTGCTGCAATCAACACCAAGATCGACATAATAATGAACATCACATTATCTTCAATTTGCAAGGCGCGCAGGAAATTGCCCGATGCCTCCTTCCAGCTCCAAAGCTGCGCGCGGGGGCCTGCGGCGTGCAACAAATCGGGGATCAAGGCTTCTATCTGTTCTGGATTTGTGACCATCACCTCGATTTCATCTGCCGCGCCTTCCGTATTGAAATAGGCTTGAGCCTCTGAAAACGGCATATAAAGGCGCGTCTTATCAATATCATAGCGTCCTGCCGTGAAGATATAGGTGATCGGATAGCTTTTGACCCGCGGGCTGGTTCCAAAGGCCGTTTTGACACCATCGGGCGAAATAAGCTTTACGCTATCGCCCAAGCGGGCGTTTAAAAGCCGCGCGACGCCTGATCCAATCGCGATGCCGCGGTCAAAATCTTCTATCGTGCCTTGAAAGTTTTCGGGGGCCGCGATGCGGGGCAAGGTGTTCAGATCCTTTGGGGATAAGCCAAACACTTGAACACCGGTGTTCTTGCCGCCAAAGCTTGCCATCACTTGGCCTTTGACCAATGGCGCGGCGCGCGACACGCTTGCAAGCGCGCGCAATCGATCGGCCATGTCTTGATAGTCGTAAATTTTACGGTCCAACTGGCCCGCTTCATTGGCAATGGGAAGCTGATACACCGTGATATGGGCATTGGCGCCTAAAATAGTATCGACCAGCTCGCTGCGAAAGCCGGAGCGCACCGCCAATGTGGCGATCAGCGCAAATACGGCTAGCGTGATACCGATCAGGCTGATCCAAGTCATCACGCTTACACCGCCCTCGGCGCGGCGCGCGCGCAAAAAGCGCCAAGCGATCATCCATTCAAAAGCGGCAAACGGGGCGGGGTTGCGTGACACTTAAGCCTCTTTTTTGGTTTCCTCAGCAGTACACGGCTTGGCAAAAGATCACAAACCTTTGCTGCTGCTTTCGCAAAAAATATATCACTGGCGCAGAAAATCTAATTTTGCGGTGTGGCGGGTCATTGTGCTCTTGATGCTTGGGACAAAATATTCCTAAACTGCCCGCATGACCCATGCGCGTTTCACCCCCCTGCTATCGCAATTGCCGGCAAGCGTTCCTTTCGTTGGCCCCGAAACCCAAGAACGTGCGCGTGGAAGTGCGTTCGATGCGCGCCTTGGCGCCAATGAAAGCGTGTTTGGCCCATCTCCGAAGGCCATCGCCGCGCTGCAAAGCGCGAGCGCCGAGATTTGGAAATATGGAGATCCGACCAGTTTTGAATTGCGGCGGGCTTTGGCGCGCCATCATAAAGTCAGCCCTGAGAATATTGTGGTGGGTGAAGGGATAGATGGGCTTTTGGGTTATCTAGCGCGTATGGTGATCGGCCCGGGCGATGCTGTGGTGACCTCGGATGGTGCTTATCCAACTTTTAATTACCACGTCAGCGGGTTCGGCGGGGTTTTGCATAAAGTGCCTTATAAAGAGGATGCTGAAGATCTGCCGGCGTTGTTGGAAGAAGCTGGCCGCGTTGGGGCTAAATTGGTGTATTTTGCCAATCCGGACAATCCGATGGGCACATGGCATAGCGGCGCTTTCATTATGGAATGTTTGGCCCGCCTTCCGATGGAAACATTGCTGATCTTGGATGAAGCGTATATCGAGTTTGCTCCTGATGGTACGGCGGTGCAGGTCGCGATAGACGATCCGCGTATCATCCGCATGCGCACCTTTTCAAAAGGCTATGGTTTGGCGGGCGCGCGGGTCGGCTATGCGCTTGGTGCGCAAGACTTGATTGGTCAATTTGAAAAAATCCGCAATCATTTTGGCATGAACCGCGCGGCGCAAAGCGCCGCCGAGGCGGCGTTGAACGATCAGGCTTGGCTGCTTTCTGTACGCGACAAAGTCGAGGCGTCGAAACAAGAAATTGCGCGTATTGCTGACGAAAATGGGCTGAGCACCGTTGAATCAGCCACCAATTTCATGGCCATTGATTGCGGGCGCGACGGGGTGTTTGCCCAGGCTGTTTTGGCGCATTTGGTGCAGGCCGGCCTGTTCGTGCGCATGCCATTTGTCGCCCCGCAAAACCGTTGCATTCGCGTTAGTGCAGGCCGGTCAGAAGATATGGATTTGCTGCGCCGCGCGCTGCCTAAAGCTTTGGCCGCCGCTGCTTCAGCGGGCTGAGCCAATCACCCGGGCAGCAGCCTCTAGCGCGCCTGCTCCATGCGGCAGAGACAGGGCGCATAACCCTGCTTCAACGCTGCCCAAGAGCGCCATAATCATTTGTGCATTGACATGGCCCATATGGCCAAAGCGGAAAAACCCCTTTCCGTCTGGATCCGTGGGCGTTGACATGCCCAAACCGATGCCCACCGTAACCCCTGCGTTTTGTTCAAGCCATTGCCGAAGATTTTGCGTGGCGGGCACCCCCAGATGCATGGCCGTGACAGCATGGCTGCGCTGCGCGGGATCTGCGATATTCAGGGCCATCGTTCCCCCCGCTTGCCCCCAAATATCAACCGCGCTCCAAATCGCTTGCGCCAAGGTTTCATGGCGCGCCCAAATATGCGGCAGACCTTCAGCTTTCAACATATCAAGCGCGATGCGCAATCCGAATAGATGATGGGTGGGCGCTGTGCCGCAGAAATATTCGTAGAATAATTGCGGGGCAACGCGCGGTGCCCAATCCCAATAAGAACTGACTTGGCGCAAAGCCTTTTGACGTTTTGCGGCTTGATCGCTGAAAAACACGAAAGACAGGCCCGGCGGCACCATCAATCCTTTTTGGCAGCCCGCCACCATCACATCAACGCCCCAAGCATCAAATTCAAATCTATCACAGGCCAAAGACGCGATACAATCCACCGCCAATAGGGCAGGGTGGTCTACCGCATCCATCGCTTGTCGTATCTGCAAAATATCATTGCGCACGGAAGTTGAAGTATCGACATGGCAGATCAACACGGCTTTGATCTGCCGGTCGCGATCGTCTTTGAGAGCCTGCGCAATTTGGGCTGGCTCTGCCATGCTTTGCATTCCGAAATCGATCAACTCTACGCCAATTCCCATGCGGCGCGCCATCTCGGCCCAACCATGCCCGAAACGGCCCGTTGCCGCCACCAGCACCTTATCCCCAGGCTCGGCGATATTGGCCAAAGCCGCCTCCCATGCGCCATGGCCATTGGCAATATAAATCGCCACATGCTGGGTGCTGCAGGCCGCCCATTTCAGATCCTCAACAATGCTTTTTGTCAGATCGATTAGAGGTCCTTCGTAAATATTAGGCGCGGCTTGATGCATCGCTTGAAGCACCGCATCGGGGATCACGGAGGGCCCTGGAATTGCAAGATAGCCGCGGCCTTGGGATAATGTCATTGGTTTCATCTCATCGTTTTCTTCATAGGTAATTGTTTGACGGATAAGGTCAATCCATGGTTTGACTTGTCACTCTGGCGCAGACGATCTACACCTCGGCAACTTGCGTGAAAAGGGACCTTAATGCTGAAAAAGATTGCTCAGCGGCTGAAAGCCTCGCATCAGCGGTTGCGCCGCGCCTATGCGGCCAATTTATCTCCAACGCAGGATAACTTTTGGGCGCGGGTTGATTACTATTGGTTTGACCATGCCATATTGCGTACGTTTTGGACCAATTTTTTTGAAGTTGCACCCGGTGTTTACCGATCCAATCAACCCACTGAACGACGTTTGGAAGACTTCAAGAAAATGGGTGGTAAATCTGTTTTAAACCTGCGCGGTGAAGATAGTTATGCCCATTTTCTTTATGAATTATGGGCCTGCGAGAAATTGGACCTGACATTGGTCTCTCGAAAGCTTTGGGCGCGTGATGCACCCGCGCGCGAGGCGATTCTGGCTGCCATTGACGCGTTTAAAACGCTGCCCAAACCGCTTTTATTTCATTGTAAATCTGGTGCAGATCGCGCCGGGTTTACGGCGGCAATGTATTTGATGGTCTGCGAGGGGCGCCCGGTTGCAGATGCAAAAAAGCAGCTGGGGTTACGTTATATTCACCTGGATTTCACAGCCACCGGTGTGCTTGATTACATTTTGGCGGTTTATGAAGCGCGAGTTGAACAGCATCCTATTGATTTTGAAGATTGGATTCGAAGAGAATATCATCAAAAGCTGCTTCAACAGGGGTTTAATCTGCGGCGGCCGCTTTCAGAAACGCTGGACCTTATTGCGCAGTCACCATAACGCAATCTCAGCCCGAAAAGACTAGGAGGCTTTATGCCAAAAATATCGATTGATGACATTGCAACCACGGCCAAAACTGCCTTGATCAAACATGGGGCGGATGAATCGATTGCGCTGCATGTTGCGCGCGCTGTGGCGCAAGCGGAAAGCGTGGGCAACCGTATATGTGGCCTCTATTATCTTGAAAGTTATTGCGTCCAGCTACAAAGCGGCCGCGTGCGCGGCGATGTGACCCCCGCGGTTAGCCAGCCAAAACCTGGCGTGGTGCATGTGGATGCGAAATTCGGCTTTGCGCAGCCTGCTTTTGCCGCCGGATTGCCCGCGGCGCTTGCGGCAGCGAGGCAAAACGGCGTGGTCAGCTTGGGGATAGGTCATGCGCATACATGTACGTCTTTGGGCTATTTTACCCAGCAAATTGCCGAGTATGGGATGATTGGTCTTGGGTTTACAAATGCCTCGCCCATCGTAGCCCCCCCCGGCGGTAAGGCCCGCACCATTGGCACCAACCCAATTGCGTTTTCTGTGCCCGATGGCCAAGGCGGTGTGGCCCTGCAATTTGACCAATCAACCACGGTTGTGGCTTTGGGCAAGATCACCATGGCAAAGGCGGCGGGTGAAAAAATTCCATTGGGTTGGGCCTTGGATAGCGACGGGCATCCGACAACGGATCCGGATGCCGCATTGGCGGGATCTTTGGTGTCTATTGGCGGCTATAAGGGCTGGGGCTTTGGCGTAATGGGCGAATTATTGGCCGCTGGCATGGCAGGCGGGATTTTGTCGCGCGATGTAAAGCCGCTTAAGGCTGCCGATGGCGCGCCGCATGATTTGGGTCAATATTATATTGTGATTGATCCGGGCCAAGGCCATGCGTTTTCCGAACGGCTAGAGGCGTTGGCCGAGATTGTGGCCCAAGAGCCGGGAACGCGCTTGCCCGGGCAGAATAAAAAGCCAAACCAGACGGTCGATATTCCCGAGGCACTCTGGGCTTTGAGCCTTGGATTGGCCGCAGGTTAGCTGTTTTTGGGATCCGCACGGATGGGGAATGCCCTTGGCCTTTTTTAGGGGTTCCTTTCGGTTTGGATTTCATGGCTTTTACAGATAGCTTCTAAGAAATAAGAAAGGCGATTGTTTTTGGCACGCGATAAAACCCAGCAAAACCTGAAGTATTTGATTTATGCATCAAAGCCATTTGGCTTTGATCAAAGCGTTTTAAACGGAATCTTGGTGACCGCCAAAACCAATAATCAACGGTTTCAAATCACTGGCGCGCTGATTTGCCGATCAGACTTATATTTACAGTTTTTAGAGGGCCCTGCTTCTGAAATTGATCGTATTTATCAAAATATCCGCCGCGATGATCGGCATGTTGAGATCACGCTTTTGGCCGAAGGTGGAGCGCAAGCGCGGCTTTTTCCTGATTGGGCGATGCGCGATGACCCAGTGCGTAGCTGGATGTGGAGCCGCGAAGAAATCGCGGATGGGGCTTTGGAAAACGTCTCTGCCAGCGAGGCGTTTGCACTCTTTTTGCGCCATGCAAAAGAATTGCTCTGACCGGCAACGTGACGCTGGCTGCTTTGCGTTTGGAACTTGAACAATTGGATGCGCTTGGGCTGTTATGATTGGCCCGGGGGGATCCTGTCGTTAAACGTCAAGCTCTTCTACAAATTTTGCATTTTCTTGGATATATTGAAACCGCAATTCAGGCTTTTTGCCCATCAATTGTTCCACCAAATTGCCCGTTTCGCCAGGTTCATCTTCATCAATATTGACGCGGATCAATTTCCGGCTTTTGGGGTCCATCGTGGTTTCTTTGAGGTCTTTGGCATCCATTTCACCAAGCCCCTTAAAGCGGCTCACGTCAATTTTGCCTTTGCCGCCAAGGCCCTTTTCAAGCCAATGATTGCGTTCAACTTCATCCTCGCAATATACGCGCACCGCCCCTTGCGTTAGGCGGTAAAGCGGCGGGCAGGCCAGATAAAGATGGCCACTGTCGATCATCGGACGCATTTGCGTGAAGAAAAACGTCATCAATAGGGCCGCGATATGCGCTCCATCTACATCTGCATCGGTCATGATAATCACTTTATCATACCGCAGATCGTCCAGATTAAAGCGGGTGCCCAGCCCCACCCCCAGCGCTTGGGAAAGATCGTTAATCTCTTGGTTTGTGCCAATTTTATTGCTGGCGGCCCCCAGAACATTCAGAATTTTACCGCGCAATGGCAGCAGGGCTTGGGTTTTGCGGTCGCGGGCCATTTTGGCCGATCCGCCGGCGCTGTCCCCTTCGACCAAGAACAGCTCGGTGCCGGCCCGGTTGGTCGCAGAACAATCCACCAACTTGCCCGGTAGCCGCAGTTTTTTGGTGGCGGTTTTGCGCTGCGTTTCTTTTTCTTGCCGGCGGCGCATACGCTCTTCGGCGCGCAAGACCAGAAAATCCAGAATTGCACCGGCCGATTTGGTATCGGCCGCCAACCAATTGTCAAAATGATCGCGGACTGAATTTTCAACCAGCCGCTGGGCTTCATTGGTGGCAAGGCGATCTTTGGTTTGGCCAACAAATTCGGGCTCGCGGATAAAGCAGCTGACCAAGGCGCAGCCGCCGGTGATCAGATCTTCGCGGGTGATCTCTTTGGCTTTCCGGTTATTGGTCAATTCGCCATAGGCGCGAATGCCTTTCAAAACCGCAGCCCAGAAACCGGCTTCATGGGTGCCGCCCTCTGGTGTTGGCACTGTGTTACAATAAGATTGGATGAACCCGTCGCGCGATGGGGTCCAATTGATGGCCCATTCTACTTTACCGGGAACTCCGAAGCGCTCTTGAAAATCAACCGTTCCGGCGAACGGGTTTTCGGCATAGGTTGAAGCGCCGTTCAACGTTTCTGAGAGGTAATCGGCCAATCCGCCGGGGAAATGAAAATTGGCTTCGGTGGGCGTATCGCCATCTTCAATGGCTGATTTCCATCGAATTTGAACGCCGCTGAACAAATAAGCCTTTGAGCGCATCGACTTGAACAAACGCGCAGGTTTAAATTTTAGGCTGCCAAAAATCTCTGGGTCTGCGTGGAAGGTTACATTGGTTCCGCGCCGGTTTGGCGCAGCTCCAATTTTTTGAATGGGGCCTAAGGGAAGGCCGCGGCTAAATTTTTGTTCATACAGTTCTTTGTTGCGCGCCACTTGCACAACCATCCTGTCTGAAAGCGCATTCACAACAGATGCACCAACGCCGTGTAGACCACCCGAGGTTTGATAGGCTTTGCCGCTGAATTTACCGCCCGCGTGCAATGTGCATAAGATCACCTCAAGCGCTGATTTATCGGGGAATTTGGGGTGTGGATCAATCGGGATGCCGCGGCCATTATCCCGAATGGTGATCGAATAATCCGCGTGTAATTCAACATCTATGCGATTGGCATAGCCCGCGACCGCCTCATCCATTGAATTGTCGAGTACCTCGGCCACCAGATGGTGCAAAGCGCGCTCATCCGTGCCGCCAATATACATGCCGGGCCTTTTTCGAACGGGCTCTAAACCTTCTAAAACCTCGATCGAACTGGCGTTATAATCCTCGCCTTGGGCTTGGTTTAATAGATCACTCATCTGACTGCTCATTATTCTTTTTTAAACACTATGTCATTTCGACGGGTCTAGGGAAAGAGCTCATGCAGATAATTGAGTCGGCTTTTCCGTGCATAGGGGTTTAGGGAAGCTGCACGGAAAGCTGGGTTTGGTAAAAATCTGTATCGTTACAGTTTTGGCATAATACGGTTTTGTGACATGATTGTGCGGGTTGTAGCGACCCTGACGCTACTTTGCGTCAAAACGTTTTTTATTGATCATTAAAGTTTAAATATTTTGAGGATTTTATTCTTTATTCACTGTTATTTTTATAATAATTTGTCAGGATAAAGTTAAATAATGAGAAATATTTTGAGGTTTCAAACAAAAGACAAATGTGCCTTTTAACAGATGGTAAAGGTATATAACTACTCAGCTTTGTGGCGCATTCTGATTAATCCTCCCTCAATATTTGAATGAGAGAGCATGTTGGTGTTGCAGGCTCTTCATGGCGGGAAGAGCAAGGCAGGGCGAGTAATGGCGGCCGGTATTTCGCTCACCTTGCCGGTTGTGTCGTGGCCCAAACAGAGAATAAATACAAATTGCCTCCCTGTTTGGGCTACATCGGCCTTGCAAATTTGACCTGTCTTGAGAATCTGCCTTGAAAACTTGCCTGGTGAAATGTTTCAGAAATTTTGCGTAATAGCTTTGGGTATTGTTCTTTTGCAAGCGGGCAATCGCTGCGTCTGAAGGCTGCCGACGCGGGTGGCGATTTAAAGCTTGCTGCTGCGGCCCTATGGCCTATCAAGGTGCAGGAGGTTGACTTGACCCGCTATCAACATTTCCGAGCCATTTGTTCGTTGGGATTGCCGCTTATCCTTGGCAATATTGCGCAGATTTCCATCGGCGTAGTCGATACCGTGATGACTGGATGGTATTCTGTTGAGGCGCTGGCAGCCTTAGTTTTGGGCAGCTCTTTTTTCTTCGTTGTGTTCATATTAGGCGCAGGGTTT
>Ga0206130_10004355_pt1 | contig 17585 bp, 16 predicted proteins | sample Helgoland_Spring_9_FD_148637 | JGI IMG/M metagenome (GOLD analysis project Ga0206130, IMG submission 148637) | Pelagic subsurface seawater microbial communities from Kabeltonne, Helgoland, North Sea - Helgoland_Spring_Bloom_20160512_1 | ecosystem: Environmental > Aquatic > Marine > Epipelagic ... | reverse complement strand
ACATCCAGTGAAATAAAGTGGGTTTTGTCCGCACCCAATTCCTCAACTGCCCTAGTGCCTGCTTCGGCATTCATATCGATAATAACCAGGGTGGCCCCGCGGTCCGAGAGTTCCTGCGCGGCCGCGCGACCCAGTCCGGATGCGCCACCAGTGACTACTGCTACTTTATTATTTAAATCCACGTTTCACCTCTTCCTGTTTTTTTATTCTGTTTCCTGCTCTTCTTCCGGTTCCTGAACCAAGACAAAGGGCGGGATAACCAAGGCCCAGAGTAGCTTATTGCTGTCGTACCAGTCCATGGCCTGTTGGTCTTGCACCCGCCCCACAGCACCGTCGCCCAACCACTGCTGCACCTGATCTCTATCGTCTCTATGTAATGCTATAGCGACTTTAATCAGGTCTGCGCCTTTGGCCACGGCCAGCACATTGCCTGAGGCATAGTGCTTTTGTAGCTCGTGCCAGGCAATTTTGGCGGTTTCGCCATTGAGCCGAGAGACAAGTTCTTGTTGGTCGGTTGAGATGGAATCCATAGCCAACTGCCGGATTAACCCAACCAGCGGCAGAAATTACGCAGCAGTTGCAGACCGGCTTCGGCGCTTTTTTCCGGATGGAACTGGGCAGCGAAAAGGTTTTTATGGCTGAGTGCGGCGGCAAATGGGGATCCATAGTCACAGGTACCGGCAACATAGGGATTATTGTCAGCCTCTACATAGTAGCTGTGCACAAAGTAGAAGCGGCTATTCTGATCGATACCATGCCACATGGGGTGGTCGATGGTCTGGTGAACATTGTTCCAGCCCATATGGGGGACCTTGAGTTTTGCGCCCTGGATATCTTGGAGATTGTCGCCGAAGAATTTGACCCGCCCGGGCAATAGCCCCAGACAGTCTACGCCGCCATTTTCTTGGCTGTGTTCCATCAATGCTTGCATGCCTACACAGATCGCCAGCACTGGTTTAGTTTTGATAGCTTTGCTGACCACCTCGCCCACCTTCAGGCGTTGAATCTCGGTCATACAGTCGCGGATAGCACCGACACCGGGAAACACCACTCGGTCGGCATCTTCTACCTGGGCTGGATCTGAGGTAATGGTTACACGGGCACCGGGGCTGACATGCTCCAATGCTTTGGCTACGGAATGGAGGTTGCCCATCCCATAATCAATCACCGCAATATGGCTGCGAAAATCACTCATAATTTAAACCGTGCTAAAAGACAGGGTACGCTTACAACGTACCCTTTGTAGATGGCATAACACCAGCCATACGCTCATCTGTCGAAGCGGCCATGCGCAGGGCGCGGCCAAAGGCTTTAAAGATGGTCTCAACCTGGTGGTGCGCATTGGCGCCACGCAGATTATCAATATGCAGGCTGACCAGAGCGTGGTTTACAAAGCCCTGAAAAAATTCACGGGTCAGATCCACATCAAAGGAGCCCACATGGCTGCGCACAAAGTCGGCCTTCATAATCAAACCGGGACGACCAGAAAAATCCATCACCACGCGAGACAATGCTTCATCCAGGGGCACATAGGCATGACCGTATCTGGTCAGGCCTTTTTTGTCGCCAATGGCTTCGGTTATCGCCATTCCCAATGTAATGCCGATATCTTCCACTGTGTGGTGATCATCAATCTCGGTATCGCCGGTGGCCTGAATATCCAGATCCACCAAACCGTGCCGGGCAATTTGATCCAGCATATGGTTCAGAAACGGTACCGGTGTCTGCAGGTTGGCCTGCCCAGTGCCATCCAGATTAACCTTGACGGTAATCTGGGATTCGAGGGTATTGCGGGTAACTGTGGCTGTACGATCTGCCATGGGATCTCCGAGCGGTTCATTTTCTGGCGGCATTATACTGCAAAATAGATGTTGCCACAGTACAAAAAAGCGATAGACTGTCCGGCTATGAAGCGTTTCAACACAATATTTGCCATTGTTTTAAGTCTATTTATCGGCCTTGGGTCGGTGACGGCGCTCGCTCATGCCCATACTGATCATCAAGAAGACAGTTGTCCGGTCTCTGTATTACAGAATTCCTCTGCAGCGGTAACCACTGAAAACAGCACAACCTGCGTAACAGTAACCACTGCAGCTGTTACCATTCACAACAAACAGTCTGTCAGTAACCGCGTCAGGGGTTGCCAGCATGCTAGAGCGCCCCCTTCAACCTCTAAATAATTCGTTTTTTTCATGGTAACGCATTCGTGCCGGTTATTCGGCGTGGACATTATTTTTTAGAGGAATCAGTTTTGAATAAATTAACTACTCGCAGGTTGCCCCTGGCAGCCAGCCTTTTAAGCTTATCCTGCAGCACTTTTGCTCAGGAAATTGAAGAAATTATTATTACATCATCGTTGATCGATGCCTCCGCAGAGGCAATCTCCAACCCCTTGCATGTTATCGATGGTCAATCTATCGCCACCGATGCCAGCCAGAGCATAGGTGCCAGCCTTGCTGACTTGGTGGGCGTCTCCTCCAGTGATTATGGCGCCGCTGTTGGCCAACCTATTATTAGAGGTATGTCGGGAAGCAGGGTAAAAATCCTGAATAATGGCGTAGTGGTCAGAGATGTTTCAGGTTTGGGGCCGGATCATATTAATGAAGTTGATTTAAATAATATCCAGCAAATTGAAATAGTAAGAGGCCCTTCGTCTTTGCTCTATTCCAAAGGCAGCATTGGCGGGATCATCAATATTGTTGATAACACTATTGCGAGAACGGACTTTGAAGATTCAGAGTTTAAACTGGGCTTGGAAGCCCAAACGGTAAATCATGGGGACAGCCATGACTTCTCTTACCAAAACAACCTTGGTGGCTTTAATGTCAGTCTGGCCTACAAGGATTCTGATTTTGGAAACTTCGATATCCCAGATGGCGCTGTGATTCATCATGAGGATCCTGATGAAGAGGAAGAGGATGAGGAAGAACTGGATCATTTGCCGAACTCTGATAGCGGATCTACCTCACAAAGAGTAGGTATCTCCAAAACCGGAGACTGGGGATATTTTGGACTTTCTTTTAGTGATTCAGAAAGCCTCTACGGTATTCCTTTTCATGGAGATGACCATGGGGGAGAGGAAGAGGACGAGGAAGAACATGAAGACGAAAGAATCTTTGCTACAACGGACTCGAATGTTGTCAATATCGAGGGCTCTTATAATGTAGGTAATAGCTGGTTAACAAAAATTGATTACCATTTCAGAGACTCCGATTATTCGCTGACCGAACAGCATGCCGAAGAAGAGCATGATAACGATGAGGTGCCTGGCGCGCATCCCGAAGAGGAACCTACTACCTTCACAAATGATGCCAGAGAATATGGTGCAATCTTTGACTTAAGCAATGACTCCCTGTCACAAAAAGTAGTTATAAATTTTGTCGACGAGGATGTTTCTGTCATGGGGGGAGATGAGGTCTTTATTAATCCAACCCAAAGTGAAGAACTAACCTTTGGTTATTATTTGAGCAAAGATCTTGCCTTACTTCACCTCGACTTTGGTGTTAGACATGATCAAATATCAAGGGACGGCTCTATCAGTCATGATGAACCAGGTGAGGAAGAAATAGAGTACTTTGATCGCGATCTCAACAATACCAGTTATGCCCTGACTCTGAGCCGAGATATTACTGATTCTCTAGAGGTAAGTTTAGGCTTGGCGTCCGTCGAACGAGCTCCTTCAGCGGTAGAGCTGCTGATGAACGGTCCTCATCTGGCAACAGGTCGTTTTGAAGTGGGAAACATCGACCTGAACTCTGAAGAGTCTAATAATATTGACCTGAGTTTTAACTACAAAAATAATGGTTTTTTTGCTGCTCTCACTTTCTTCCAAAATGACGTGGATAACTATATCTACCTTATGGATGAGCATGATGACCATGACCTTGATGATGACGATGGCGATGGCGATGGCGATGGCGATGGCGATGGCGATGGCGATGGCGATCATGATGGAGATCACGATCACGACTTAATCCATGCCAATTATCTTCAACAGGATGCCGAGTTTGACGGTTATGAAATTGAAGTAGGCAAGACCTTTACTCTTGCCGCTGGCGACCTGACGCTGTCATACGCCAGAGATTCGATTTCTGGTGAGTTTACTGCCGGAGGAAATATCCCACGCATGACACCTGAAAGAGACCTGTACAAGGTATCCTATGTAGGGGATGGACTGAAGGTTGCACTATCACTCAGCGATGTATCAGCCCAAACCGATACAGCTGAAGATGAGACTGTCACCAATGGTTTCGAGATGTTAAATCTGAATGTCTCAAAGACAGTTGAACTTAGCTCAGGGCACAGCTTAACCCTGTCAATGTTCGGCAAAAACCTGCTGGATGAAGCGGCCAGAAATCACAGTTCATTCGTCAAGGATGAAGTGCCACTTGCTGGCAGAAATCTGGGTATAAGGGCTAGTTACTCTTTCTAGGGACTCTAGGCTAGTTACACAGCCGTTTGTCAGTGTTTAAGGGTTGTACTCTTTGATGTAATATAAGCGTCAAAGAGCAACCCTTATCCTGATGGTTATTGTGAAAAAATTATTGAAATGGCTCGCCACTGGCCTTCTAACAGTGGTTACTTTATTTTCTATCGCAATCATCTACGTCACATTCGCTGTCGATATCAATAGTTTCAAATCGGAAATTGAATCCATGGCTCGCCAACAGGGTGTGGACCTGACCATTGAGGGTGATCTGGCCTGGACCTTTTTCCCCCAGCCGGGCATCAGTATTGAGCAGGTTGGCTTCTCCGATCAGAATGTCGCTTCCGGCGCATTAGATAAGCTCACTCTGTCAGTAGCCTGGACTGATCTGCTTTCAATCTCTGGTGATCCAAGCCAACTCAAGTCTGGCTCTGTGCAAATCAATGGTGGCCAGATGCGCTACCAGGCCCACAACAGTCTGCCCGTGCAGCTGGATCATATTAATCTGCAGGTTCGCAATCTCTCTCTGGATGGTTCGGAGTTTCCCCTGACTGCTTCAGCCCAAGCTTTTGGCGGACAGCAGTTTGCTGTCCAGACGGATATATCTGTTCGAATGGCCAATGGAAATATTCACCGCATTGGCCTCTCGGATCTGCGCTTAAAGGTCAATGAAATAAAATTGACGGGCAATATTGAAGCCAGTAGTCAACTGAGTTTTATTCAGGGCTATTTGCAGACCGATCGTTTTAACCTTGCACAGCAGTTGCAGTTGCTCTCCCAGCTAATACCAGTAATGAGCGCGCCAGAATTTGCCAACCCCTCGGCGCTCAGCGAGTTGAGCATGGAAAGCCGATTTACCATTGATCAACAGGCCCTGTCCGATATCAGCAGTGTAATAGTGCTGGATAGTCAAACTATTGATGTAAATATAAAAATAGATCAACAGCGCAATAAGCTAACAACAGAAATCTCCGGGGATAGTTTTAATATTGCGAACTATATGCCCAAATCTAGCAGTGGCGCAGATAATTCCAGTCTGTTTGCACCATTGGCAATTCCATTTGCCCTGTGGCAGGGGCAAAGTCAGGTAGAGGTTAATTTGGACCGGATCCTGTTCGATGGTTTTGCTGTGAATAATTTTTATAGCAATATATTTGGCAACCAGCGGGTGCTGCGTATTACTTCCCTAAATGCCGATCTCTTTGGTGGCCAGTTCAATGCTATTGCCAAGCTGGATATGCGTCTGGCCAACCCCAGCCTAAGCTTGCAGCCATCAGTTAATAATATTGATTTGGCCCTGGCACTGCCCGCTCTGGCTGACTATTCCGGCCTCAGTGGTACAATGGAACTGGAAGCCAATATCCAGGGTACCGGCAACGATGTCGACAGTATTCTAAAATCCCTCAATGGTGCAGGTCAGTTGAGCATTGAGTCACCCAGCTACAGAGATATCAATATAGAGCAAACCTTCTGTGATGCCGCCGCTCTGTTTGGCAGTGGCGGCAGATCCAGCCAGCAGTGGCCTGCTGGCACCAGGCTTGAGGATTTCACCGGCGACTTTCAGTTTGGCAATGGCAATCTGACCATTACTGATTTCAGTACTGCAACGGGCAACCTCAATATAAACGGGCGTGGCACTGTAGGCATGCTCAGTCAAAAATATAATTTCAAAACCAAAGCCCGACTAGATGGGGCGACCACCAGCAGCACCGGCTGCTCGGTTAACAAGCGCCTGCAAAACCGTCAAATACCTTTTATCTGTAAAGGGCGGTTTGATCAGGGATCTACTTCCTGCAAACCAGACGAGCGGGTATTAAAAGAACTGCTAAAAAATTCTGCTATTGAAAAGCTCGGCAACAAGCTGTTGAAAAACAATGACTCGCAAGAGCAGACAGATCCATTGAACAGTCTTTTCAATGACTTTCTCAAGCGCAAACTGAACTAATGCAAAGGGCCGCATTCCAGCGCGCCGTGCTCAACTGGTTTGATCAATATGGCCGCACAAACCTGCCCTGGCAGCAAGATATCAGCCCCTACAGAGTCTGGGTGTCAGAAATTATGCTGCAGCAGACTCAGGTCACCACGGTTATCCCCTATTTTCAGCGCTTTATGGAGAGCTTCCCCAATGTGCAGGCCCTTGCCGCGGCACCACTGGACAATGTGCTGCATCATTGGACTGGCCTTGGGTACTATGCCCGAGCCCGCAATCTGCACAAAACTGCACAGCTGGTCAGCGACCAGCACAGCGGCGAATTCCCCAATACCATTGCTGGCCTGTGCGAGCTACCGGGCATAGGCCGCTCCACCGCAGGGGCCATTAGTTCAATTGCGTTTAAAATACCGGCGACCATTCTGGATGGCAATGTGAAGCGCGTGCTGGCCAGATTTTCCGCCACCGAGGGCTGGCCGGGAAAATCTGCTGTGGTGCAAAAGCTGTGGTTGGTGGCAGAGCAATATACCCCAGAGCATCGCATCGCTGATTACACTCAGGCGATGATGGATCTTGGCGCCACTGTCTGCACCAGATCATCTCCCGATTGCGAGCAATGCCCGTTAGCAAGTGCTTGCAAGGCTTATGCCGAGGGCAACCAGTCTCAGTATCCAGGTAAAAAACCGCGCAAAATACTGCCAGTGAGAAACACCTGCTTTTTGCTAATTCACAATCAGGACAATGAACTGCTGCTGCAAAAAAACCCGCCTGCAGGACTTTGGGGTGGACTCTGGGTGCTGCCCCAGGTTGAGTCCGAGGCAGATATCGCCGCCAGCTGTGCCGCACTGGGATTGGAAGTTGTCGATCAACAGCGCCAAGAGATCAAACGCCATACCTTTAGCCATTTCCACCTCGATTATCAGCCCATTGTGGTCAATACCGTTGATCACAGCCGCACAGTGGCCGACTCAGACAATCAAGTCTGGTATAACCGGGAAAATCCACTATCATTAGGCCTGCCCGCACCTGTCCGGGCGTTACTCCACCCATAACCCAGAGGTACCCATGGCGCGCACTGTCTTTTGCCGCAAGCTTAAACAAGAATTGCCCGGACTGGATCTGCCTCCTTTTCCCGGCCCCAAGGGCGAAGAGATCTTTAATAATATCTCCAAGCAAGCCTGGGGAGAATGGATGCAACACCAGACCACATTAATCAATGAAATGCGCCTGAATATGATGGATCTCACCGCCCGAACCTACCTTGCGGAGCAGCGAGAAAAGTTCTTTGCCGGCGAACAGGTCGATCAGGCTGAAGGATACGTCCCGCCTAGCGAATAACCCTTGACGAACAGCGGTTCAGACGCTTTAATACGCGCCTCTCGCGATATGACTAACATCAATTTGCGAAGCCCGGTTAGCTCAGTTGGTAGAGCAGTGGATTGAAAATCCTCGTGTCCCTGGTTCGATTCCGGGACCGGGCACCATAATTTTAAAAGCCTCAGTGTAAACTGGGGCTTTTTTGGTTCTATAAGATGGTCATCGAACGGTTCGATGGATTCGCGCTCTGCGCTCAGGGCTGGGTTCTATTCACTTAGCGCGGCTGTTACTGAACCTGGTTGTGAGAAGACTTTCATTAGGCTTTGGGCTATATCTTCGCCCAGATAGCTGGTGAGTTTATCTATTCGCTGCTGTGATGCTCTGCGGATCAGGTTGATGCCGGCCTGGTGATCTCGCTGCCTAAGTTGGAATCCCTTTAGCATCTGCATTTCACTCTGATTAATAATTTCGTAGACAAAGTACAGTTGCTCTTGGGTGAGTCCCTGCCGCTTGCCTTCGGTGACCAGTGCAGTGAATCTGCTGTCCAGTACTGAGAAGACTTTTAGGGCGCCATCCCGGCCCAGAAGTTTGTGCAGCTGCTGGCGCTGTTCGATCTGGTCTGCTGGGCTGGTTGAGTTTTTACGTATTCGCTGGCTCAGTGGATAGACCAGTTTAAAGGTTTGCCTGAACTGTGGTTCGGTAAAGGCAAACCCAGTTGCTCGCAGCTTGTTAGCAGTTGAGGAATACCTGAGATTATATTCAAAGGCGTCAGCAGCGGGCAGCATGTCGGCAATATCAATCAATGGCTGGGAGTTGGGGCTCTTGCTGCTATCGGAGGCTGTGAGTATCTCTAATGCCGTGGGGCGGTTTTTGATCAGGTATTCGTGCAGTACTATCTGCTGGGCGGAGGAAAAAAATCCCAAACTCAATGCCAGAGGCTGAAATAACCGATGGAAGGCAATATCCTGCTGGGCTGACGAACCAAATATTTGCACCAGCAGATTGCGCATTCTTCGCTCTTGATTCAGTCTTTCCTGACTATGGCCGCCAGCTGTGTCCATCGCTTGCCAGTAGCCTATTGCTTTGGTCTCAGGTTTGTACTGATCTCGCAACTGCTCGGCAATTAGCATTTTTGCCTGAATATCGCTGAGCCCCATGGCCATAAACCGTTGGTACTCTGCCTGCTGTTGTTGCACATATTCAGAGTCGGTCGCGGGCATGACTGCGCTTTGAATTGCTGCGGGAGCATGGTTCTGATTGGCGACAATGTAGCCGAGCATTGCGATATTGATTAGCACAGATACAAGCAGGACTAGCCTGCCGCCAGTTAGAAGATTCATTTTCATCCCTGTCATCAGTAAATTTCCTTATTTCCTGTACTGATAATAGGTGAGATAGCGGCGCTCTGCCGAATGGTTTGCCTGAGGGACTTAGTCAGCCCAACTATTTTCACCAGCGGTAATGGCACCGCTATTGTTGCGGTCCCAGGCTTTGGCAAAGGTATTGGTAATCTCAATAAAACCGTCCCCGGCCTGCATATTCTTAGGCGTGGCGCGCAGGGTAAAGGTGGATGCGGCAGATGCCTGAACGGCAATATCATAGGCTTTGGTGCCAGCATCCCGGGGGGCTTCGGTAAGCTCTGCGGGCAGTGCAACTGCGGTACCGCCAGTATCCTGATCGTAACGATTGTTCTCGGTGTAGAAGCGCTCCATAAACTGGGCTGCTTCCATCAGCACCGATTGAGCATCTGTGCGACGGGCGCTGGTCATATGATTTTGATAACTGGGATAGGCAATTGAGGTGATAATGCCGACGATTACTACGGCGATCATTAACTCAAGAAGACTGAATCCAGCGGCAGATTTTTTTGCTTCCATCTTATTTCACCTGCTCGATACGTTTTGCCTCAGGTAAACCATTACTGGGTTTGCCGTTATCTACATAGAGCCAGACGTTGTTGCCCTGTTGCAGATTGGTGATAGCAATCAGTCGCTGTTTGCTGTTGTAAATCGGCGTATTGAAAGGCACCAGAAATTCCCGGTCAGAGGCCACTATGAGGCGCTTGTCCCTATCGATAAAATCAAGACTGACTCTGTATCTGTCCCAGTCGCGATCAATTTCCGGCTCGGCGCTATATACCTGTATTGAGACCATTATTGCACCCAATACTAGTCCGCCAAATATCTTTGTTGCTCCGTTAATGTTCATTGACTATTCCCTGTTAAACCATCAGTTAGCGTATTTCCCGCCACGGGGTGTGGCGATTGCGGCCGGAATCTTCCAGTATGGATTCGACCTTGCCTTTTGAGGTGGTGACATATTTGGATTCGGTGCGCCCATCCGGGTGATTGATAATACCCGGCCGTGACAATATGCCCGCATTGATACGCTGGATACCTGAGCCGTGAAGATAGTTGTCTTCACCGTCACCATCCGTATCACCCACATTAATCAGGTCGCCATCATCGAAGGTGCGGTCTTTATTAAAATCAAAAACCGATTCATTGAGTCGACCTCCAAAGGCGCCATCAACCTCCATCAGCCAGCTGGTGCCTTCACCAGCACAGGGGTCGCTGGCCGGCGTCACGGTGACAAAAATCACTCGACCATCGCGCAGGGTCGGCGCCTGATGCACTCGCTCTCCGGACTCTGGCAGGTCAATAAACCAACCCAGCTTTTCGTTGCTGTTTACCGGGCTGAGGCCATCATCCCAGACAATCGGGTTTTCACTGACCACTCTTGCACGCAAATCTGTTGCTGGCGCGCTGTGGGTGGTAATAGTTTGCTCCAGCAATCTGGCCCGAGTAAATCCATTGGCGCCGCTGGTTACACGATCCCAGATAGAATAGAAGGTCTGCTGGCTGAGGTCGGTGAGATCTGACTTACCCAGATACTGACCAGTGCCGAAGTAAACCAAAAAACCATCGGAGGTTGGATGGGTTTTAACCTTGATATCCGATGTAATCGGCTGAGCAACACCGGAAACTACTGCGGTAAATAAAGGCTGCGGACTGCTGGACGAGCCATATTGGCTGGCCCAGGTTGAAGGGTTGGTGCTGGAGAGATCAAAGGCCCAGATATTGCCGAACAGATCCCCTGCATAGAGTCGGTCAACAATAAAATCGCCATCCGCATCCACTACTGCGGTACCAATAATCCCGTTAGGGCGCGACAGACCTTTGGGATCCTCTGCTCTGCCCTGTTTGGTATCCAGCTTTTTAATCACTGCGCCGGTTTCTGCATCCAGTATAAAAATAACCCCATTACCCGTGGTGCTGGCATTGGCGTCGGACTCGGTGGAATTCATGCCATTGCCCACTATCACCCCCCATTTGCCATTGGCCAAGCGCACCAGGGAAGGTTTGGAAAAGGTGTAACCTAGATCTGCATCGTCACTGTCGGTAAATTCCCAGCGGGCAATAGCTGCCGCATTGGCTTCGGTAAAACCACTGGGATCTGTGATATCCAACGCTATATAGGCCTGCCCACCAGTACCCAAGCCGGACACCAAAAGGCTGTGCCAGGCGCTGTTGTAATAGACATCATTTTCCGAGATGGGCCCATCGACAAAGTTGCGGTGACTGTAGTCTGTCAGGGAAAGCTGCCAAAGATCCGCAAAAATGGCGCCTGGTACATAGGCGAGCTTTTCCCGCCCATTGGAGGTTTGAAATCCATGCAACATGCCATCGTTGGAGCCTACATATACCATGGGAGTACGATTCTCATAGGTGGTTTTAAAGGCAGCGTAGCTGTTCCCTTCCGGGAAATCTGTGGACGAGAAATAGAAACGCTCAGGGGGCCCGACATAGGTGGGCACCGACGAAATAATATCGCCCAGAACTGACTTTCTATTGCGGAAAATACCGCCATTGCCCTTGGCGACCTCCTTACCTCTGGCACCGCGCAGATAGTTTAGGCGAGCGCTGCCAAGGCTGTTATAAGGCTGTTTTAACGAGGCTTTGCGGGTACTGTCCAGGGTTGGGGTCCAGCGAAAGGGGATGGGTGTTCCATCTGAGTTGCGGCTGATAATCACCCGATCACCAGGTTTGGTTTTGGAGACTCGTTTACCCACTTCCGAGCAGAATCCACCGGTTAATTTGCACGCCGCATCCCAAGCCGAGGGGCAAATATTGCCCAGTGCCACCGGGCCACAGTTGCTGCCATCTGAAATAGGCTGTGCAATAAGGTTGCCAATCCAGTCATTGGTGGTAAAACGGGCAAAAAACAATGCTGTATCTGAAGAAATTGTGCCTGAGTTTAGTGCCGCGGTGGCAAAGGAGCCTGTGCGATCAAGAACGGAATTAATCACATCGGTAAAGGCGCTAACCAGCTCTTCCGGATCCTGAGCAGAGAGATAAGTGCCCCTTGAATTAATTGAGGCATGCCACAGGTCATCGACCTTGGCTGTGCCTCCGCCAGTGGGCCAGGACAATGTGCCATCGAGAAGATCATTGTAATCACCGGGGAAGTCCCGCTGCCCCGACACCCCCAGGCCAATCATAAAGTTAACCATATGCTGCCAGTCGGCGGGGTCATTTTTGGGGTTCCAGAATATATCGTTATTGTCGACATCACCGTCGCCATCAATATCCGATGACAGATCATTGATATTGACCGGAACATTATTGGTCTTGGTGGGACGCAAATCTTTCTGCCAGTACCTAAAGGCGATATCTGCCAAATAGGTAGAGTTGCCATCCTCAAAAGGAGCCCTTGGCACATAACCTGTGACACCGTAATCATTGGCAGGAATAGTCTGGCTACTGTTGTCCACATTACCAAACCCAGAGGGGCTGCCACTGTTCCATTCGCCGTCGGTCATCATAATATGGAAATTCTGCCGGCAAGAGCGCTCGGTAGAGGTGCCATCGGTCGGGTCATCGCGGTAGGGGTTGGCACCTTCGAAGTAGCCGCCAACCTTATCCATCGCGGTGAGCAACGGTGTGCCACCACTGGCTGGCAATGCGTGCAGCCAGTCAAAAAAGTTCTCTCTGGTGGTGCCGGAAAACGCCCGCACACCGTTAAAGGTGCTGTTATTAATGCGCTGATAACCGACGCGAATATTAGAGTTAAACCGCTCAAATGCGAGTGTCGCAGCAGTTTTGGTTACATAGACACGCTTGCGGTAATAGGAGTACCAGTTAGCGAAATTCTGTCGCTCGTCCACTGTGTCCCCCTGACCTGATGTGGCGCTCACCACTACTTTGGCATAGCAGTCATCATCGGTGAACGAGCCATTGCAGCCACTGCGGCTATCATCAAACAAATAATAATAGGCAGCCTCTGAGGAGGAGCTGGCGTAACGGTTATAAAAACCGTCGGAGTAATTACTGGAACCACAGTGGGTCTGGTTAATACCGCCCCAGCTGGGGCGGTAGTCATTGGACAGGTCTCTGGTGCAGCTGCCGCTACCACTTTTGTTAAAGCCATTGTCCCAGGCTGCGGTAAAGGATGAATGACCCAGACTGACCCCGTCCTCATCCACTGGCGGCTCATACACCACCTCTGGATTGTAATAGATTTTATTGTAGGCGGCGGATTTAGCGCGCTTGGTGGATGGATAATTACCCACACTGGTGGGCATAAATGACCAGGCCATACTGCCGGAGTCATCCATGGTTAAAACAATATTCGGATCCACGCCGGCAAGGGTAAATAAAGGCGTGTCACTTAAATCATGCTCTGCCCCTGAGGCCAGACTAATTAATGCACTAAATAGCAGTGCAGTGAAAAAGTGGCGGTTAAAACGTCCTGTCTGCATAACTACTCTGCCTCAATTGTTATGTTTTTCCAATGTGGTTTGCATCACCGACCTAGAGCCATCGGAGCGGCCATAACCAATGGCTGACACATTGTAGTAAAACACTCCGGTCCTTTTGGCCAATGTATCCGGGTCATTGTCCGAGGGTTCAAAACCAGACTCTTCAAATACATATCTGGGCATAGAATACAGGTCAGCAAACATAGCAGTGCTATTGCCGGAGCTGCTGCCATAAACAAGACCATGGGTACTCCAATCAAAGGTCGAGTTAACCACTGCACTGGCCACAGAGCCTGTGTCCCATATTCCGGTAGAGCCATCACCGCTGGATTCAATTAAATCCGGCTCAAATAAAAACCATTGCCCGGCATCCAGCAGAGCCGACTCGGCAGCATGAAAGGCGCGGGAGTGCTCCCAGCTATTGGAGGCCATGCGCTCTTCCATTGCTGTGCCACGCATTGATGAGATACCCAGCATCGACAGCACTAACATATAGATAAGTACTGTGACTAATACTGCGCCCTGCTGTCCTTTGCCCATAAATAAACTCCTGTTATGACCTTTAAGTTAAATGCGGTTGCGCAGCGCTGCATAACTCCAGAATGCCTTGCGCAGGCGGCGATCACTGGCAGCATTGGCGTTAGCGCCATCAAATGTAAAAGCCCTGGCATCGCTGGCAGTACCATCTGCAGAACTCTTTAACAGCCCTACTCGCACGCCAATCACGGCCTCCCAATCAATAACCCCACTGGCATCCACGTACAGATCCGGCTCCTGATCACCATTAGTATCCTCAGCTAATAGCAGCTGCATGCTCTCGACCCCCTGGGTCAACAGACTGACGGTATTGCTGTTAAATGAATGCTGATAGAGTCCGGCTTCGCCGCTGGCGTCGGTGCCAATAAAATAGGTTCGTGCATCAAAGGCAATCACCAGAGCATCAGTGCCATAGGCTTTGGAGAGGGAATTGGATGAATTGGTGGTATTGTTATGACCTATGGCTACAGGGGTTCCTGTGCCGACAGAGGATGCACGTATAAGATCGGTCCGGGAGCAGTCATAGACCAGCAACAGATCAGTGGCAGCAATAGCATCCGAGTTGGATGCTACAGAAATATTGGCGCTGGCGCTGGCCATGGCTGCACTTAGCGGAACACCCGCCCCTGAAATCGACTGCACCGTAATCACATCGGTGCCGGCCAATCTGGTGATGGCGGTTGGGTTAGTCCAGCCTACACCATTTTCAAATACATTGAGACCATCAGTCACCGCCGAAAAGGTAGGGGCTGTGTTGGCCACTATATTGGGAGCCACCTCATTGAGGCTGCGACAGCCAGCAAAACCAGCCATGCGAATATCATAGAGCAAGGTGCCGCTGGCATAGCGGCCATTTTCCTGCACTCTGGAGAGTTCCTGATTAACCGTAAACATGGTTCTGCTGCTGCCACAGACATAAACCATGCCAGCCAGCAATATAAACTGAATGGCCATAGCCACCAGCAGTTCTACCAGACTGATGCCCAATTGATCTTTATAGCGGGGGCCAGTCATGATCAGGGCAACCTTATATTCATAGTAAATTGCTGGGCACCGTCACCACTGAGGCCCCGACTGTCATCCCATTGCACCACCAGATTACAGACTCTGGTTGCAGCAACACAGGCTATCGAACCTGTGGCACTGGGCAGAGTCGCGACCAAATCAGCTCGCCACTGGCCCAGATCAGCCACTTCCATGCCACCGCTGCCAGGCACTGAGCCGGTTAGGGTAATATCGTATTTGCCAGCCACAGCCGCAGTCGGGTTAGCGCGCATCTGGTCGACCAGGGCATTGGTAATCAGTGCAGCCTGACTGCGAAAATAGGCACTGTGGGTATTGGATACAGCTGTCAGCTGCAGCTTCATGGCACTAAACAAGCCAATCACTGAGACCAAAATTGCAATCAGTACTTCGATCATACTGACCCCGCTTTGTTGTCAATAAGATTTCATTAGCTGCAATCTCCCCTGTTGACATCGGAGCGGCCAGTGGACTGTATGGATACAATTCGCGACTCGATCAGGTCGCAGTCATCTGGTATCAGGGTAAACACAAAGGAAGCATTGCCAGGCACCACAGCGCCGCGGGAATTGAAGGGTACAAACAGATTGCTGGGAGCATTAGTAGCGACCATGGCCATGGTGCTGCCGCCAATTAATGGATCCCATTGCATCAGGTTATCTGCAACATCCAGATAGTCACCATCATTGTTAGTGTCTGCCTGCACGGTCCAGCCGTTGTTCCAACTGCCATTGATCGCAGCAACACGCACCTGAGCTCCGCGCTTTATGGCCTCACTGCGTGCCATATGAACGCTGTAGACCAGATCATTGGCCTGAGATGTCATTTGATTGTTGTTAATAAAGCTGACTAGAGAAGGCATACCTATGCCCAACAACACAGCTAGTATGGATAATGTGATCAACAGTTCAATCAAGGTGAATCCGTTGCAAACCCTGGTTCTTAAAAAGGAATTCATTGCGCCAACCTTACATCCGATGTATTTAATCAGTCTGTTCCCTAGCCGAAGACTAGAAGTCGCAGAATGGTATCAATAGCGGTAGGCACAAACCGTGATTTTGATCACAGGATATATGGAGACAGTCGACTAGAGTGACTGGAATAGGAAACTAAGGGTAAGGGATCAGCCCTGGGATGCAGAATCCCCCGGATCTCCTCCCCCTAGCATAATGCTTATCCAGCGAGTATCAGGCTGATTTTCCAGCGCAATTTTAATCATGATGGTCAGGGGGATAGAAAGCAACATGCCCACTGGGCCCAGGACCCAGCCCCAGAGCACCAAAGAGACAAACACCACCAGAGGCGACAGGTTTAGCCCTTTGCCCATCCAGCGGGGTTCAATCATATTGCCCATCACCAGATTAACCAGCACAAATCCGAGCAGAGTCAGGCCAGCATAGACAAACCCAAGCTGCACCAGAGCCAGCAGCACCGCTGGTACAGCGGCAATAAAGGAACCCACCGTGGGCACAAAATTTAATAGAAAGGCCAGCAGCCCCCAAAGCACCGCATAGTCGACACCCAGAATGCTTAACCAGATAAAAATCAGCAGGCCAGTGACCAGACTGATCGCCGCTTTGATAGCCAGATAGTTGTGCACACTGTCGGAGAACTTGTTCAGCCATTCCTGATTGGTATTGCCACCCCGAGCCAAGCGCAGCTTTTCACCAAAACCGATATTTTCTGCGAGAATAAAAACCACGGTCAACAGGATCATGACCGCATTGGTCATTACATTGCCAAAGGAGGCCAATGTACTGCCCACCAGCTTCATCACGGCGCCGGGGTCAAAGCTGCTCTGCCACTGTTGGGCATCAATCTCCACTCCGCGCAGGCTCAGCCACTGTTGCACGCCGGTACTCATAGCCGATAGCTTATCCGAATACACCGGGATATCCTGGCGGAAATTGTCAATTGAAGAGCCAATCACTGCGGCTAGAATCAGCCCCACCAGAATTACCAGCATCACCACCAGCAGTATCGCCAGACCGCCAGGTACCCGATGGTTTTTCAGCCAGGTCAGTAACGGCGACACAATCATGGCAATAAATACGGCCAGCAAAAACGGAACCAGCAGAGGGCCGGCCATCTTTAGCCCGGAGACCACCACCACAAATGCGGCGCTGATCACCAGAAATTTGGCAATCGGTGAGGTTTTATCATTCATGGTTATGCTCCAATGCCTGTAGCTCTCTCTTTAGGCCATCCAGTATCTGCATTAGCTCCTCGCGTCCCCGGGAATTAAAGATTACCAACCCATGGCGCTCACTCAATGCGCTTTCAGCTAACATAGCACATTGCTGGCGAATTTTATCTAGCTCCGGGTCGTGGCGAATTGGCATGCCAACAAATACATCCCAGTCAGCAATAGTGGCCGTCTCTGCCAGCACTGACTCAAGCAGGGCTTTAATATTGACCGCTTCCACGCGATACACCGGCAGACCCACATAGCGAAATACCAGAAGAGCCAGCATAACAACGCAAAAGATGAGAGCCACTGTGATAATAAAATCCATCTGCGAGCCTAGGGAAAGAACAACAATTTGATTGCCATCAACATGGTCACCAGCGTAATAATTGGCTGAACAAAA
>Ga0206130_10004354_pt1 | contig 17587 bp, 19 predicted proteins | sample Helgoland_Spring_9_FD_148637 | JGI IMG/M metagenome (GOLD analysis project Ga0206130, IMG submission 148637) | Pelagic subsurface seawater microbial communities from Kabeltonne, Helgoland, North Sea - Helgoland_Spring_Bloom_20160512_1 | ecosystem: Environmental > Aquatic > Marine > Epipelagic ... | reverse complement strand
TTTATCCTTAATCTCCTGTTTTTCCAGCTGCAAACGATAGTAGTAATCCCCCGGTTGAAATCCGTATATCGAAGTATTTTGGGCATTAATTAAATAAATACTATCCCCTAAATAAAAAGTAGCATTCGTATTTTTCAACCCGTATATTTTTAATAGTAAGGATGATTGAGCCTGACTTATAAAGCTTAAAAAGACAAATGCTATGTGTACCAAATGTCTCATTTTAATTCTCTAGCTAGAATGTATGGTTTATTCCCCCAATTATCACTCTCATTCAATAAATCAACATTCGGATCAATATATCTTCGAGAAGTTCTTCCATTGATTGTTATGAACGAATTTACGAATACCTGAGGTTCAGAAACGAGGTCTTTATTTTCTTGGGCAATATACTGAGCAAATTGAAGCATAAAATCTGGTTGGATAGCCATTTGTTTCTCTTGAAATGGTGTGAGATATTGAGCGTTATCAATTTCCATGGATCGATTTGTATTTTTATCTCTCAAAACAAATGTTGCGACCCCTGCCTTTTCTACCAGCATCACCCTCCATCCAAAACGATAGCCAATTTCTGTCACAAACGTATTCCCTGAATAAGCCAGATGACGAAGAGGGAGAATAATCTGAATTAAAAAATAAATCCCTAGTAAAGGAGTTAATATTTTTTTATGATTAGCAGCTAGAGTTTGCTCATTTTTATCTGTAAAACGCTTATATAGCCTCTGATGGAATTGATCACCAAAGAAGATTAGATTACTGGTTATCATCAACCATGGAAATATGCCAATATTAAATAAAACATATGTTGCAAGATGAAATATTACCACTGTAGCATACGCATATGGTCTTGTCTTTTTCCAACATAAAAAACAAACAATAGTGCAATCGTATAAAGCTCCAACCCAACTAAAAATAAAAGCTAGCTCAGTGTATTTGAATAATCCTCCAATGATGGGAAAATCATGATGTTCAGGCAACCAAATACGAAGAGGTAAAGCATTAAAAATCCAATCTGAATTTAGCTTAGCTATACCTGCATAGGTGTATACTATCCCAATTTGTAGGATAAATATCCAAATAAAGAACTGTGGAATTGTCTTACTTGGCTTTACACTACCCCTCCACACGTCCAGTGAAAAAGCACGATTTGCTGGTGTTAGTAAAAGTAAAAATCCAAGCAAGCAAACCAAATAGTGATGGTTGAGATAGTTTGTAGCATCCACCAACTCGAAATAAGTAAATAAACATAGAAAAATAACAAGAGCCCATCTATAAAAAAGACCAATTGCAACGAATAATGCAGTCAGTACCATCACAAAAAATAAAGGCTTTATAAAATATTGGGGGCACATCTCTACCCATTCAAAATTGTAATATTTGAAGAAAAAATCAGGCTGAACGTATAGCTTCTCAATCCATCCTTGCATCCAAAATCGAACGGAACTAAAAAACATCAATCCACCGAATAAAATTCGGAATGTAACCAAAGGATATATACTTCTTTGTGTGCTAATCACAGACCACATAAAACGGGTTAGTTTTAATCAGAATCACTTGGATTATCTACATAGGTAATGGGTATACACATCACACTTGGCATATCGCTTTTGAGGTAGATTACTTGTTCAGATAAGGCATTATATGCATTAATCACGTTTTCTTGATCATCATCAACACTCTCATGAAGTGTCTCTTGTATCGCATCGATTTTTTCAAGTGAAATATCAAACTGATTGATGATAACATCAGCCAGACCTACGCCATTTTTTTTAGCTCCGATTGTTCTCAAAATTTCAGCTAAGCCTTCGCCCTCTGTTCCGTCTTGCTTTATTCCTAAAAATAGATTCTCTGTTGATTGTATTGCTGTTTTTGCCAATTCAAGTGATTTCCCACTATAGTATGCTTCTACCTCTTTCGGATTCGTAAATCCAAGTGACAAAACACCACTTGGCACTCCTATTTTATCTCGTTTAATATACTCATAGTCTCTATTTAAGGCATTAACAATTAGATTTATAGACTGGCCGTCTATAGTTCCCGTATTTTGTTTGAACACATTAGCATAAATAATCCAATTTTCGAGAACAATATCTAATTTTTTGTTCATGTCCTCCAGTGCTGCTTTGGCATAAACACCATATGTACCGTTTGTGTTGAACGAGTCTATGATGCCTTCATCATTGGATGAAAGTCCATATAACAAAAAATCGAGAAGAGGTAGGCCTTTATTGTATTCATCAGGAGAAGAAAAATCCATTTTACGGTCTTGAATATCCAATAAAACTTTGGATACATTCAATGGGAAATTATTGAATGAACTTACCCAAAAAACATCTTCACCTGGACCAAATGAAAAAGCACTTACTGTCTGCCAAAGCTTGTATGTCGCCAAATATTCTGTTCTGAATCGAGTCAGATTAACTAACTGTGGATCATTAATAAAATTCACTCCTTCTAGATAGCATTCATCAAATTGACTATCAAATGATTGAAGTCTGGGCAAAATGATGTCATCTGCATAATTGGTGAGAAGAGGAGAAATGTCGTATTCTGATATACAACTGGGGGTAAATTTTTGATTATTATCCTTACAAGAGGATAATAACCCAAAAGTAAAAAGTATGCTAACAGCTACAAAAAAATTATATTTAGATGTAATGTAAGTTATCATTTGTATGCTACTATAATTGGTCTTTGATATCATCCAATCCATAAATTGATGATAATTTGATTTTAGCATCATTAAGTCCTTTAGCATCGATCGAATAAAAATCCAATTCTAACAGGGATTCTGAAGCTCCTAGATTGAATAAAATCTCTGATATGTCTGAGGAGTTAATGGTTTTGTACGAATTGAATTTTAGAGCATATGCAAAACCATATGCCTCTGCTAACGCATGACCCTTAATACAAACGTCATTCATATTTCCTAATGTTTCGTTGATGTAATGAATGGCGTTAGCAGCAGCTAATTTTTCAATAGCTAATCTTACATTAATAATTGCAGCATCTCTGTTAGCCCTATTCTTATTAGTGATAGCAGCTCTTCCTGCTGTAAAAGCTTCCATTAATTCCTGATTGCATGCCAATAATTGGTTTCGTTTATTGGCATACGACCCCCAAAATATCAAATTATCCGTATTCGCAGGAAAATCTAATGGTACACCCAAATATCCAAATGCCTCATCCCAATGATGTTCCATTGCCGTTCCTTTGCCTGGTATCACCTCTTCATTGTCTACATTCATTTTAGTCTCTCCAGTGTATACCTCATTAATCTGATATGCGATAAAAGCTCCCATCAATCCTTTTTCGAAAACCTGAGCTTCATCTACACCATTCGCATTTAACAAATATTGTTTAGAATTATCGTTTGAGGAAACGACCCCTGAAATACCTTTACTATGTGCTTGTGATGAATTACTTGAATTAGCTATACTTTTCAAAAGACTTTCAAAATCTGACTGTAAAGGTTCAAAGGTTTTATTCTTAATCTGCTTAGAATCCTCGTATAGACCCACCCAACCAGCTTTTTCTGAATCATTAGTAAACATGGCTACTAATTTTTCGATGTTTAGTGTATTGCCTGATACATTTACTGTTTTGAGATAATTCTTGATTTCTAGTAATTGGTTTAACCGCTGGGTTTGTCCGGTATATGATACATTTTCAAACGCAGTATATGTGTCTGGTATCCTGTAGCCATTATCTGTGATTACAATCGGCAGCTCTTTCTTACAAGAATGTAGAGTCACAGAAATAAGGGCTATGCAGCCCATTAAAACTATTAATTTGATTTTCATTTTCATTTTTTGTTGGAGAATTACTTTAAATCCTACCTAATAATGGTACAAATTTAAACACTATTTTTAATTGGTCTAAATAAGTTTAATAAATTTTTAACATTGTGTAAATCATCTGAATTCCACACACGATTTAGAGGAATTTAGGGGTGTAATAAAAACCAATCAAAGCCTTAAATTTGCGGCAATGCATAGAACACACACTTGCGGCGAGTTAAGAGATTCTCATATTGGTAAAGAAGTCACCCTAAGCGGTTGGGTCCAGAGACGAAGAGATTTTGGAGCAATGACCTTCATCGATTTAAGAGATCGATATGGTATTACTCAGTTGAGCTTCAATGAAGACCAAGATAAAGAATTAAACACGCGAGCCCGATCTTTGGGTCGTGAGTTTGTGATAAAAGTCAAAGGAGAAGTTATTGAACGAAGCAATAAAAACAACCATATCCCTACGGGCGATATTGAAATTCAAGTGCGAGAATTTGAAATTCTAAATGCAGCACTTACTCCCCCTTTTACTATAGAAGACGAAACAGACGGTGGCGAAGAAATTCGTCTGAAATATCGATACCTTGATTTACGAAGAAATCCTATTCAAGATAAAATAGTTCTCCGTAGTAAGCTCAATAAAGCTGTTAGAGATTACTTGAACGACGCAGATTTTATTGATGTAGAAACACCTGTTCTTATTAAATCTACACCCGAAGGTGCTCGTGATTTTGTAGTACCTAGCCGAATGAACGAAGGGCAATATTACGCTCTGCCTCAGAGTCCTCAGACCTTTAAACAACTACTCATGGTGAGTGGATTAGACAAGTATTACCAAATTGTAAAATGTTTTAGAGACGAAGATTTTAGAGCAGATAGACAACCTGAATTTACTCAAATCGATTGTGAAATGAGTTTTGTAGAACGTGATGATGTGCTTTCCACATTTGAAGGAATGATTCGTTCTGTGTTTAAAAAAGTAAAAAATATTGACTTAGGAGATATCCCTGTATTGACATATGACGAGGCAATTCGAAGGTTTGGAAGCGATAAACCAGATATGCGGTTCAGCATGGAATTGGTGGATATCAATGAGGTTACCAAAGGAAACGGTTTTGGAGTATTTGACAATGCAGAGCATGTAGTTGCAATTAACGTTAGTGGAGGTAACTCCTACACAAGAAAACAACTTGACGAACTCACGAACTGGGTCAAACGTCCACAAATTGGTGCTTTAGGAATGATTTACTGTAGGGTAAACGAAGATGGAAGTTTTAAATCTTCTGTAGATAAATTTTTCTCTCCTGACCAACTTGGTAAATGGGCTGAAGTGTGTGACAGCAAACCAAATGATCTTATACTAATCCTCAGTGGTGAAGCCACCAAAGTCCGAAAACAAATGAACGAACTTCGACTATACGTTGCTGATCGTGAAGGGCTTCGAGCTAAAGACAAATTCAAAGGTTGTTGGGTAGTTGATTTTCCGTTGGTGGAACATGATGAGGAAAGTGATAAGTGGCATGCCATGCATCATCCATTTACCTCACCTATACCTGAAGACCGCCGACACATGAAATCAGATCCTGCCAGGGTCAAAGCAAATGCTTACGATATGGCAATCAACGGTATGGAAGTCGGTGGAGGAAGTATTCGTATTCATGATAAAGAACTCCAAAAAGAAATGTTTGACTTACTTGGATTTTCTGAAGAAGAGGCTCAAGAACAATTCGGATTTTTGATGAATGCATTTGAATATGGAGCACCACCTCACGGCGGAATAGCATTTGGATTAGACCGATTAGCAGCTATTCTAGCAGGAACTGATTCTATTCGTGATGTCATTGCTTTCCCAAAAAATAATATGGGTAGAGATGTAATGATAAATGCTCCAGCTCCTCTCAATGCAGATCAAAAAAAAGAACTGGACCTTTGATTAGTCTAAGGTAGTTTTATCAAACATCGCCTTTTGATAGTCATTATAACATTCTAAAATTACAGGCATAAACTCTTCATTCTGTTCCTTTTCGTTTTGTGCTTTTATATATTGGTATTCCACTTTTGAAAAACCATTGGTAATAGACTCTGAAAAACAGGAGCAATAATCTTCTGTTTCTTTTGCAAATCGAACAGCACGTCCACCAACATCATCAATACACATTTTTTTTAAATGCTCCTTATCTTCGGCGGTCCATTGATTTTTATTTGATAAATAACCCGTTATTATTCGAGATACCCCCCATAATACGAAAAGTGCTGATAGTGCGTAAATACCTATTTTTTGGATCTGACTAGACATAATTTTATGCTACAAAACTCCTACTTTTTATTGAATCATGGTTATTTTTGAACTTAATAATTCATGAAATTTACAGCCAATTCACCTGAAGAATATATTGCTAAACTTCCCAAAGAGCGAAAAGAGGTCTTTATTAAGCTTCGAGATACCATTAATAAAAATATTCCTTCTGGCTTTGAAGAATGCATAAATTATGGCATGATTGGTTATGTAGTTCCCAAGTCAGTTTACCCTGCTGGATACCATGCTGACCCAAGTCTACCACTCCCATTTGCTAACATCGCATCTCAGAAAAACTTCATTGCTCTTTATCACATGGGTATATATTCCGATCCTGATATGCTCAAATGGTTTCAAACTGAATATGCCCAACATTGCAAATACAAATTAGATATGGGCAAGAGTTGTATACGATTTAAAAGAATGGATGATATTCCATTTGATCTTATTGCAAAACTTATGGGTAAAATGACCCCTAAAGATTGGATTAATCGCTATGAAAGTTCTTTAAAATAGCTATTGATTTTTTAAGAAACTGATTAATTGAGCAACAGCCAGACCACGATGACTTATTATTGCCTTCTCTGCCAGAGACATCTCCGCAAATGTCTTTTTACTTCCTTTTGGTAGAAAAATAGGATCATACCCAAAGCCTTTCTTGCCTGATTTTTTTAATGTAATTTCTCCGTCACATACCCCCTCAAATTCATAAAAAACTCCATTCAAACACAATGAAATACAAGTTCTAAACCGTGCCTTTCGATTTGATTTGCCCAAAAGATTATGCAACAATAAGTTCATGTTGTCTTCAGCACTTTTTTGAACTCCTGCATATCGAGCTGAATAAACTCCAGGCTCTCCGTTTAAAGCCTCTACCTCAAGGCCTGTATCGTCTGCAAAACAACTTTCATTTGTTTTTTCCCATACTTGTTCGGCTTTTTGTCGTGCATTTTCATCTAAAGTATTCCCTGTTTCTGAGAGTTCCTCAGGAAACAATAATGGATCAAGACCAATCACGTCGTAATTTGCTAATTGAGACTGAATCTCATATAACTTATTTGGATTTTGGGAAGCAAGAATGATTTTCATTGAGACAAAAGTAAGGTTTATCGCCATTTGAATTTTAGATTAATTGATCACTAAAAAAATAGCATATTTGTTGTGTTATTGACTCTTCTGTTTCCATATCACAACAACCTCTAGCCGAACGCGTAAGACCAAGAAATTTAGACGAACTTGTTGGTCAACGTCATATCATTGATAATGGTAAGTCGCTCCGAAAAACTATCGAAAACGGGAGCATGTATTCATGCATATTTTGGGGTCCTCCAGGAGTTGGAAAAACTACTATAGCTCAAATTATTTCAAACACCCTTAAAACTCCATTTTTTCAATTAAGTGCAATAAATGCTGGGGTAAAAGACGTCCGTGAAGCCATCGAAAAGGCGAAAAAAACAAAATTTTTGGGTAGTGGAGGAAGTGCTATTTTATTTATTGATGAAATTCATCGGTTTAATAAAATTCAACAAGACGCTCTCCTTGGGGCAGTTGAGCAAGGTATCATCACATTGATTGGTGCCACTACAGAAAATCCAAGTTTTGAGGTAAATGCAGCTCTTCTCTCGCGATGTGAAGTATTTATTCTCAAGGCCTTAGAACTCGAGGATTTAAAGCAACTCGTAATGCAAGCTTGTAAAAATGATCAGCTACTTAGTCAAAAAGAAATTAAAATAAATGAGTGGGAATCGCTCACTAAAATCAGCGGTGGTGATGGCCGAAAACTTCTTAATGCACTTGAGATTATAGTAAACTACTCTGGTAAAAAAAAGGTCCAAATCAATAATGCCCTTGTGGATGAGGCCATTCAACAACGGCTAGCTCATTTCGATAAGGGAAGTGAACAACACTATGACATCATATCTGCCTTTATCAAATCAATTCGAGGAAGCGACCCAAATGCTGCAGTTTACTATTTGGCTCGAATGATTGCTGGTGGAGAAGATCCAAAATTTATTGCACGTAGGCTGATAATAGCTGCAAGTGAGGATATCGGAAATGCGAACCCTAACGCACTACTTTTGGCTAATCAATGTTTTAGTGCAGTTAATCATGTAGGTTATCCGGAGTGCAGAATCATCCTCTCACAAACTGCCATTTATCTAGCAACCAGTCCAAAAAGTAATGCCGCATATATGGCCATTAACAATGCTCAAGCGTTAGTTAAAGAAACGGGTGATCTCCCAATTCCTCTCAGTCTCCGTAATGCACCTACTCAACTCATGAAAGACCTAAATTATGGCAAAGGATATCCCTATGCTCATGACTTCCCCAATAATTTTGCTTTCCACGAATTTTTACCCGATTCGATTGCAAATACAGCATTATACAACCCAGGAAATAATTCTGCAGAAAACAAAGCAAGAGAAAGACTCAAAGAACTCTGGAAGAAAAAGTATGGATATTGAATTAGTCTAAAATAATCAATTGGACTTTTTCAATTTTTTGTTCAATAGCTTCAACAATTTTAATTTCAAACTGATCGATGATAAAGATTTCTCCAGTAGGTGGTATCTCTTCTAAATTGGCAAGTATGAATCCCCCAAGTGTTTCATATTCTCCATCAGGGATAGCTAAGTTATATTTTTCATTAAGATAATCAACCTCAAGTTTGGCATTAAGGACTAACTGTCCACCATTGGTAACCAACTCATTATCTTCAACTTCGTCATGTTCATCTTCTATCTCTCCAAAAATTTCTTCCATAATATCTTCTACAGTAATAATACCTGCAGTACCACCATATTCGTCTACCACTAAAGCAATACTTCGTTGAGATTTGGAAAACTCATTAAGCATCTCATTGGCACTTTTAGATTCATTTGTAATAAGTATAGGTAACAAAACTGACTGAATGCTTTTTGGCTTTTTATGTAGGTCTAAGTGATGTACATACCCGATGATATGATCAATGTTTTCTTTATAAACAAGAATCTTGGAATGACGTGTATCAATGAATAGTTTTTCTAAATCATCAATCGAATTTTCAATATCAATTGCAATAATTTCAGTTCGAGGTACAAGGCAATCTCTCACTTCAACATTTCCAAAATCCAATGCATTCTTCAGAATTTCAGTATCTACATCAGGCTCTTCTCCATCAGGTGGCAGATTAGATGACTGTGAGATAAAATGATCAAGGTCAATTTTACTAAAAGCAGGTGATTCATTGGCAAACTCCATTTTGAAAATTTTAACCAACATAAAATTGCTCAACCATATCACAAATTGAACAATAGGCCACAGAACTACATAAAAAAATTGGAACGGATATACTAATACACTCAATATACCACTAGGATTAAGTCTAAATAGAGCTTTTGGTAAAAACTCAGCAGTAATCAAAACAATACCGGTTGATATGAACGTTGCTAGAATCAATGCTGGAAATGATCCTAAATACGCAAATTGGGGTCTAAATATCTCTTCTATCGTTACTCCGTAAACCACCAATGCTATATTGTTACCAACTAATATGGTGCTGATAAATTTGGAAGGAGATTTAATGTAGTTTGAGCACAATTTTGCCCAATGTTTCCCTTGGTTACTTTTGAGCTCTATGCGTAATTTATTTACAGAGATAAATGCAATCTCAAGACCGGAGAAAAAAGCTGACAAAAGCAGCATCAAAATTACAAGTGTAATGGATGACATGAAATAACGTATACAAAGATAAACGATATCTTATTACTTGACTCGTGTTTTTGTTCTTGGTTAAATAATGAATTAACTTCGTACACAACCAAAAAATGATGAAGTCAAAGAATATACTGTTTGGAATTATAATCGCCACATTTTGTGGGATGTTCTCAAGTTGTGAAGATGAAGGTTGCGATGTATGCGGTCTTGAAACAGTTGAAGTTATTGAAGTTAACACAGAATTTGGAAATATCTTCATCCAACTTTTTGAGGAGACCCCTATTCACTATCGCAATTTTGATAGTCTAGTTCGTGCTCGTTTTTATGACTCTACAGAATTTCACCGATGTGTGGATGATTTTGTGATACAAGGAGGAAGTCCAACTAGCAAGGACGATAACCGTAATAATGACGGCTCCGGTGGCCCAGGTTATACACTCCCAGCAGAGATTGACACAACAATACATAAACACGAATATGGCAGTTTGGCTGCAGCTAGACTGGGCAATATGACTAACCCGGAAAGACGCTCAAGCGGATCGCAATTTTATATTGTCACAGACCCTGATGGAGCATCATTCCTAGATGGTGAATACACTGTATTTGGTAAAGTGCTTGCAGGTATGGATGTTGCAAAAATCATTGAAAGTCAATCAAAAAATTCATCCGGACTTCCTGATCAACGAATCAAAATGTTTGTACGCCGTGCATCTCTGTCACGCAATGAGGCAACACAATTAGGAATTGTGTTGTAGTGATAAAAAAATAGATTGGTGAAATTACACCGAAAAACTTTCCCCACAACCACAAGTTCTGTTGGCATTGGGATTGTTAAATTGGAAACCTTTTCCGTTCAGACCGTCAGTGAAATCGAGTTCGGTACCACAGAGGTATAAAAAGCTCTTCATATCGCAAACGATTTTATAACCGTTGCTCTCAAACTCTTGATCACCCTCTTGACTTTCGTTATCAAAATCCATTTTATAACTCAAACCAGAACATCCACCTCCAACTACTGAAACTCGAATAAAATAACCATTATTCAATCCTTCAGTCTCCATCAGACTGTTAACTTGTTGTGCTGCTCTTTCTGAAACTGTAATCATGTCTTCGTTAATTAATAGTGTTTTTTGTTATCCTCAATAGGTTCTAATCCCTGCTTATGACGATAATCATTAATTGCCATTTTTATAGCATCTTCAGCTAACACAGAGCAGTGAATTTTTACTGGCGGCAATGCTAACTCTTCAACAATTTCCATATTATCAATTTCCATAGCAGAATCTACCGTTTTGCCTTTAAGCCACTCCGTAGCGAGTGAGGAAGAAGCAATAGCAGAGCCACATCCAAAAGTTTTGAATTTTGCATCCTTGATAATTCCTGTTGCATCATCTACATCGATTTGAAGACGCATCACGTCTCCACATTCAGGTGCACCAACAAGGCCGGTACCTACACTTTTAGAATCTTTGTCTAACTTACCAATGTTTCTTGGATTTTGGTAATGATCGATTACTTTTTCTGAATATGCCATATCGTTATGTTATTATTTTTTTTCTGTTGTTTAGTGTTCTGCCCATTCGATGGTTTTCAAATCAATACCATCTTGAAACATTTCCCAGAGTGGGCTCATCTCTCGGAGTTTATTTACTGCTGTTTTTACATGATTTATTGCGAAATCTACTTCTTCTTCAGTTGTAAATCTTCCCAATCCAAAACGTAGTGAAGAATGTGCTAATTCGTCGTCTAATCCTAACGATTTGAGAACATAACTTGGCTCTAATGAAGCACTTGTACAAGCACTCCCACTAGATACTGCAATATCTTTAGTTCCCATCATTAGCCCTTCTCCTTCAACAAATTTAAATGAAATATTAGCTACATGAGGTAGACGATGTGCTGGATTTCCATTCACATAAGCTTCCTCGATGGTAAGTAATTCTTTTTCTAATTTATCTCTCAAAGCACTCAGTCTGACCGCTTCTTGTTCCATTTCTTGCTCACATAATTCGCATGCTTTTCCAAATCCTACGATTCCTGGCACGTTGAGGGTACCGCTTCGCATTCCACGCTCATGTCCGCCACCATCCATTTGGCTAGTTACCTTTACCCTTGGATTTTTTCTTCGAACATACAAAGCACCGACTCCTTTTGGGCCATACATTTTGTGAGCAGTAAAACTCAATAGATCAATACCATCAGCTATCACATCTACAGGAATTTTTCCAACAGCTTGTGTTGCATCAGTGTGGAAGAGTATGTTATTTTTCTTTGCTATTGCCGAAATGGCTTTGATATCTTGAATTACTCCAATCTCATTATTTCCATACATAATGGTAATTAAGATTGTTTTATCAGTAATCGCAGCTTCTAATTCATCAAGATTGATAAGTCCATCTTCGTTTGGAGAGAGGTAAGTTACCTCTGCACCCATTTTTTCTACTTTTTTACAAGCATCTAATACCGCTTTGTGCTCAGTAGTTACTGTAATCACATGATTACCTTGGGAGCCGTACATTTCGTATACTCCTTTGATGGCTAGGTTATTTGCTTCAGTAGCTCCTGAAGTGAAGATAATTTCTTTGGAAGTACTCCCAATTAAGTGAGCTACTTGATCACGAGCATCATCAACTGCTTTTTCGGCATTCCACCCAAAGCTGTGATTTCTACTCGCTGCATTACCAAATTGTTCATTAAAAAATGGCAACATCGACTCTAATACCCTTGGATCCATGGGTGTTGTCGAATTATTATCGAGGTATATGGGTAGGTTCATTACGCTTATTCTTATTTAGACTTATTCTAACCGCAAATATAACGTGTAATTTTCAAAAATGTTTGAAGTTTTTTTTGTGTTTTGGTGTTCTAAATTCTGCGATGAATGACATTTTCTTTTCGATGTAGCAATTATGAATAACATAAAGATTCTTAGTCCAAATACTTACTGTGTGATAAGGAAACGTTGATGAGAACTAACCATTTTTTGACAGTATCTTTGTGTTATGCAAAAAATTGAGCATATAGGTATCGCCGTTAAAAATTTAGAAGAAAGCAATCAACGATTTGCTAAGTTACTAAATACCATTCACTACAAGACAGAAGAAGTGCAAAGTGAGGGGGTTATTACTTCATTTTTTCGTGTTGGAGATGTGAAAATTGAGCTGTTACAAGCTACTACCGAATCTAGTCCTATTCATCGGTTTATTGATTCTAAAGGGGAAGGTATCCACCACATTGCTTTTGCAGTAGATGATGTCAATGCTGAACTCAAACGATTGAAAGATGCAGGTTTTGACGCTATTCACGACAAACCAAAACCAGGTGCGGATAACAAGATTATTACCTTCTTACATCCCAAATCTACTAATGGAGTACTTACTGAACTTTGTGCCGAACAACTCTAACTTTTTATAAGTTTGTATTTTGCAATCACTTAAACACCAACGCAAAACTATGTCATCTAGTAAAAATATCCGTTTGATCTTAGGCTTTTTGGGGCTAGTGCTTCTATGCTATGTGCTGTGGAATGTACGCCTAATGATTTATTCTTTTTTTGCTGCTACAATTGTTGCTTTTATCGCACGTCCACTCATGCGTTTACTAGGGCTTATTCGTATCAAAAAATGGCAACTTCCCAACACTCTAAGAGCAGCTTTAGTACTTTCTTTTATGATTGGTGTAGTGGCTAGCATCATTCGTTTTTTAGCTCCTATTATTATTCATCAGGCTCACATTTTGTCTCAAATTGATACTAACAGTGTATTTAATCGTATTCAATCCCAACTAACAACTTTGCCTTCTTGGTTGGTTTCAGACACTGATATCTATACAAATGTGCAAGAAGAAATCAATCAACTTCTCAACATTAGTGATGTTGGTACTTACTTGGGCAATATAATTGGAGGAATATCAAGTACGCTTATTGGAATTTTTTCTGTGCTATTTATCAGCTTCTTTTTACTAAAAGACGGGCAAATCATAAATCAGATTATTACGAGCTTATCTCCCGAAAAATATCTTAATAAGGTAAAAACAATTGTGGTGGAGACCAAAGATCTATTATCCCGTTATTTTATTGGTGTATTGGTGCAAGTAACGGTAGTTGTATTGGTGATCACAATCGGCCTTTCAATCGCTGGGGTAAAAAATGCCCTACTCATTGGTGTAATTGCTGGGGTATTTAACATCATACCATACATAGGTCCGCTCATGGGTGCTGGTATAGGCTTATTATTAGCTGCTACTTCTCAATTAGAATCTGCACCCGACATGGCATTATCTGGTTTTTTGTTCAGTGCTCTTATTCCGTTTGTCGTAGCACAATTGTTGGATAATTTTGTGCTTCAACCGGTTATCTTTTCCAAAAGTGTAAAGGCTCACCCTCTAGAAATTTTTATGGTCATTCTTTCTGCGGGTTCGCTCGCGGGTATCGTTGGTATGATCGTAGCGGTTCCTACCTACTCATTTATTCGAATCATTGCTAAAGAATTTTTTAACGGCTACAAGATTGTTCAAGGACTGACTAAAGATTTGTAAACTAAATGATGATGCTATCATCCTCAAATGAACAATGTAAATCCGTAAATCATTTGAAGAATTATCTTTGCAACTTGAAACCATTAACCTCTACCTTCTTATTTTTTATTTTCACACTCTGTTCTGTGGAGACATCTGCTCAGACCTATAGAAGTCAAAATTGGTCAGGAAACATCTACTTGGGTGCAAGCAATATGATGGGCGATTTAGGTGGTAGTAACTTCGTAGGAAGTCGTAGGATTTTTGATTGGGACATTAAAGCTACTCGACCTGCAATTGGTGCTGGCATTGCATTACATATGGGGGCTGTATCACTTGCTACTAATTTTTTGGTTACGCATTTAGCTGGCAATGACTCCTACTCAAGTCAAGAATTTCATGAGGATCGAAATTTAAGTGTTCGTACTGACTTAGTGGAAGCTGACCTATTATTTGAGTATCGTCCCTGGAGTCGTAAAAAAGGGTTTAATCGTTTTTATATTTACAGTGGTATCGGTGCTATTTACTTCCAACCCAAGACTGAGTATCAAGATGATTGGTACAAGCTCCGTGAACTAGGCACCGAAGGTCAGTTTACAGAAGATGGTTCAGGACCATATAATGACCTTTCTATTGTCATTCCATACGGATTAGGGTACAAGTTTCGACTTGCTAAAAGTACTTCATTGATTCTAGATTTAGGATTTCGAAAAACATTTACAGACTACCTTGATGACGTAAGTACTGTTTACGCTGATCCAGAACTCGTTGGTAATGAGAAGGGAAATATTGCTCAGGAACTATCCAATCGTTCGCTTACAGCAAAAGCAGTAGGCGATGAACGAGGAAATCCAGAAAAAACTGACAGTTATCACATATTGTCAATTAAGTTTGAATATATTTTTGGTGGTAAGTCTGGAGATGGGTGTTACTATAATCGTAACCCTCCAAAGTCACGAAGCACAAGAATCAACCAACGTAGGATGTTTTTAAAATAATCCTAACCACTGAATTCATTCATAGCACCAGTCAACCCTTTAATAATCCAAGATTCAATTGCTTCACATGCACGATCTTTTTGAAGGGCTACTTCAATGGATTCATTCTCATCCCATTTTCCGAGTACGAATTCAACTTGTCTGCCGCGGGGAAAATCTCCTTTTGCACCAAAACGAATGCGATGATATTGGTCAGTACCCAATTGCTGTTGGATATCCTTAAGACCGTTATGACCACCAGCACTACCCTTACCGCGAATTCGTAATTTCCCCAAATCAATGGATATATCATCGGTTATGATGATGAAATTTTTGGGTGCTATGCGTTCAATTTTCATCCAATGTTTGACAGCTTTACCACTAAGGTTCATGAAAGTCGTGGGTTTTATGCAAACCACCTGCTTGCCCCTAAATTTGAATTTGGCAATGTTAGCTAATCGCCCGCTTTCCCATTCTGCATCATGTTGACTAACCCATTGATCGAGAACTTCGAATCCAATGTTGTGCCTAGTATGATTATACTCAGGTCCGACATTGCCTAATCCAACTACCAAAAATTTCATTGAATCTGGCTCTGAGGGTTCAAATAGCGATTTAATTGATTTAATCCAAGACATGAAGTGTACATTGATTTATTTTAATTAATTGCGTTGATGGGTGTTTTGGATGCTTTAAAAGCAGGGTACAAAGATATGCTAGAACCTAAAAATAGAATAGTCAATACCGTGAGTGTTACATCACTCCATAATAAATCTACTGGATAAGCAGATACAATGGCATTCTCCAAAGCAAACCATTCAAAATAGGATTGTGACCACACTAGTAAAATTGAGCATAATATCCCTATTCCTCCACCGATTAGAGCAATATATGTGCCTTGCCACAAGAAGACCCAAAATAGAGTGCCTTCTTCAGCTCCCATGCTTTTAAGTATTCCAATGTCTTTTTTCTTATCAATCACCAGCATAATTAATGAACCAAAAATATTGAATGATGAAATGAAAAGAACCAGGGATAAAATTGCATAGGTAAACCATTTTTCACTACTGAAAATCTTGTAAAGAACCTCGTTGAGTTCTCGACGAGTTTTGACTTCCCAATCATCCCCAAGTACTTTTATTAAATTTTCTTTGGCTTCGATGGGATCTTCTCCTGCTTTCAACGATACCTCTAGAGCACTGATAGCATTGGAATATGACAATAATTTTTGCGCAAAATCTAACCGAGTCATAAATACCTCATTATCTACTTCTTCATGCACTGTGAATGTTCCGCTTGACCGGAGATATTCTGTACTTAGAGAAGCAGTCGGGTTCAACGCACTATACGCAACATCCCTACGAGGAACAAATACAGTAACTAATTCTGGACTTCCAGGAAATAAATTGAGTTTTTGAGCAAGGCCTGCACCAAAAACACCAAAATTTTTAAGGGAATCTCCTAAATAAAATTCGCCCAATACAACAATGGAGTCTAAAGTGTTGTGAGGAGCCTTTGAATCAATGCCTTTAATGCGAGCAATTTCTTGATGTTGGTCATATTTAATGACTACTTTTTCTTCTAAAACAGGCATGTAGTAATCTATCGCTTCTATTTTATTTAATTGATTTTCAAGCGAGGAATGAAGTTTAAATGTTTTTTCACCTTTAGCTGTAATTTTAATATCAGGATCATAATTATTTATCATACTTTCCACAATATTCTCGAACCCATTAAATGTGGAAAGAACAATTATCATGGCAAAAGACCCCACGCCAAAACCAAGCATAGCAATGCCCGTAATTATATTGATAGCATTAATTTTCTTTTTAGAAAAAAGATATCGATATGCAATAAACAGGGAGAGCCTCACTGTTTTAAATTATAAGTTATCGAGAATAGAATTAATCCGCTCAGCATGATCCATAGTAGTATCCAGATAAAAGTTAAGCTCGGGTATTTTACGTACCCGTTTACCCATTACTTGGGCTAACTCCTGGCGAATTTCTTTGTTGTGAAAATCGATAGTATAAAGACTCTTGTCTTTGTCTTTAGAATTGAGAATACTCACATATACTTTTGCCAATCCCAGATCTGCTGTAGCTTTTACTTCTACAACGGTAACTAACTCACCAGGTAGAATACGTTGACACACCCGTGACAAAATTGGAGCTAAATCTCGCTGAACTGCTCGCGATATTTTTTCTGTACGAATGCTCATTAACGGAGCGAAAATTCTGAACTTCCCATCTTGTGATTCTGGCTGTATACATTCACCGTATAATTACCTTCAGTCATCCCATCAGTTTTTG